>Ga0222719_10000012_pt1 | contig 245601 bp, 253 predicted proteins | sample C33_34DmetaG_FD_165039 | JGI IMG/M metagenome (GOLD analysis project Ga0222719, IMG submission 165039) | Estuarine water microbial communities from San Francisco Bay, California, United States - C33_34D | ecosystem: Environmental > Aquatic > Marine > Unclassified | place: USA: California... | reverse complement strand
AGAAGCAGAGAAAAACACTATAGGCTTTGGTAATGAGTTTGATCAGACGTATTCAGATACAGAACTCAAAAACTTTTTTGCTCCAGAATTTAGGAATAGGCTCGACGGTGTTGTCACATTTGGCAAATTAAGCAAAGAAACTATGATGAAAATTGTAGGCAAATTTTTATATGCACTTAGACAACAGGTACAGCACAAAAATATCACAATATCAATCGATGACGAAGCACTTGACATGCTCGTAGAGAAAGGATATGACAGCAAGATGGGTGCAAGACCATTGCAGAGGATTATTGATAGAGAAATTAAAAAACCGCTTAGTAAAGCAATGTTGTTTGGTAGTTTAAAAAATGGCGGAAAATGTAAGATCGTTATTAAAGATAACGAGTTTGATATTACAGTAGAGGAGGAGCATGTTGCAGCACATTGAGACAAATAAGTTATTTTATAATGAATATCTTTATGCGCTGAAATGCCAAAATCCTTTACTGGTAATTTTTCGTAACTGCCAATCAAGTGGTCCTGCTTGGGCAATGAGAATACTCGACGGGCTTCGCCTTTACTTTGAAGATAAGCATAGATTAACCTCAGATATACCGCATCATATACGTGACGATATTAGCAACGGCAAAATTAAATATCGTCATTTTAGGGATGCACAAACAATTTATAAATGTCTTACTGAAAAATTAGTTAGTAGAGAATTTAAGATTAGGATAGATTGGCCATATACTGGTAAGTTTTACGCAAATGATAAAGCATGGTTATTAGAAATGGCTACTAGAATCGAATGTGCTCAAGAATTCCATCAACCAGATCCTAAATATGTCGAGGCATTGTTAGCGAATGGTCATATTATCCTTGTTGACAAGCCTCCAGAATACAAATGGAAAGTTAAATTTAACAGTAACAAAGGTATTCCTAGTTTTGGTAAATGGTGTAAGAACAACAGTGATAAAGTAAAAGTATCTGCAAGCACATTAGAATATATGGAAAAAGGTTATGGACTAGAGGGATGTTTGATGTATGTACGTGATAAATCTGTCTTAACACTTGTAACTTTAATGGCAGGAAATAGTCTAGGACGTACTGACGAGCTTGTTTATCGCAAAGATTTAGATAAATAACAATATGTTAGTTTCTGAGATATTTAATACCGAAGCTGAGTACCAAGGCAGAGATGTACCTCTTGGTAAGCCTATGCAAGGCGATGTTAAAAAATCAAAAGTTTATGTTAAAAATCCAAAAGGTAATGTTGTAAAGGTCAACTTTGGTGATCCTAATATGACTATTAAGAAAAATAATCCAGAAAGAAGAAAAAGTTTTAGAGCAAGACACAACTGTGATAATCCAGGACCTAGACATAAAGCTAGATACTGGTCATGTAGAGCGTGGTAATATGAGATTAGATGAGTTAGGAATTAACCTAAAAAAAGATATTGATTTTGATTTAGTAGACGATGCTTTAGTATTCATGCGTAATAATCCTATGTTTTATAGGAAAGATTATTACCCTACTGTTGCTAAAATGGCTGATATGCATAGGGGAGGATCTTCTTTTGATCCTGATTCAATATTGTCGCCTATGGTTACAAGAGGCATAAACAGTTACTGCAAGGAATATAAACTTGCTAATATGCCAGATGACATCTTCCACGAAGACCATAGACGTAGATTATTGAATAAAATACGTGAAGAAGAATTAAAGCAGATAGAAAAAGGTGATTATAAGTGAGATTAAGACAGTTATTTGAAGCACCTGGTAAAACTGCCGCATTTGCATTTGGCAGATTAAATCCTGCAACAAATGGTCATGAGCTTTTAGTACAAGAAATAGTAAAACAACCTGGAGATGCTTTCCTCTTTTTAAGTGATAGACCTGCTAAACTCCCTTCTGACCCTTTGTCAGCAGCAGAAAAATTAGATTGGGCACAAAAAAGCTTTAATAATATTGCTGTAGGTTTAGCAAAAAATGCTTTAGTTGCTGCAGACAGATTATACAAAATGGGATATACAAATTTAATATATCTAGAAGGTGAAGCTAAGATGGGCACTGTTATTAAAAAATATAACGGTGTAGAAGCTGCAATGCACAACTTTAGTTTTGATAATATTGATCTAGTTAGATTAGAAAGAGATCCAGACGATCCCGGAGCCCGAGGCATGAGTGCAACAAAACTTAGACAAACTGTAGTGGATAATGATTTTGATGCATTCCAAGCCGGTATAACACAAGCTGCCCAACCTTATGCAGAAGACATGTTTAAAAAATTACAAGGACTTTTAAACGTAAATGAAGCACATATGGTAGGTCATGATACAATTATTCCACAACCTAAATTAACATTAGTAATAGATACACCTGGTGACTTAGATTGGTATAAGCTAGGACAACATTATCCTACACTTGCACAGCAAGATCCAAAAGAATACGGGAATGAAGATTCTGATACTGTAATGACATTTTCTACTCCTGAGGAAATGTCGCATATGAAGCGTATGTTAGACAAGATGGGTGCCAAGTATAAAGAAATTGGTGGCACTCACCAACATCCTGAAGTGCATCAGCCAAAAAAATGAATTTAGACGAGCTTAAAAAACTAGCAGGCATAACAGAATTTACAGGATATACAGAATATAAGATAGATGAAAATCCTAGTGAAACTGCAACTGCATTAAAGAAAAAAGAAAAGGAAATGGGATTAAAACCCGGAGATCAAGATTGGTTCAAACTTTGGTTTAGTCAACCTTACATGACTGGCCCTGTGCAATTTAGAGGAAGGAAAAAATGAAATTAAATGAGATTGATTTATCCTTGAAAGATATTATAAAAGCAATTAATTTTGGTAGAGCTGCACAAAATATTACAGCTGATCAAGTAAAGCAAGCAGCATTTAATATTGCTCAGCAAAAAACAATCGATTATATAGATAAATCAGCTGAAGATGCATACTACAGTAGACAAAAAGACCAATATCCTCCTCAAACAAGGAAACCACAAAGAAAATTAGGTAGAATGAAAGGCGACTTTCTAAAATGATTGTAAGTGAAATATTAGAATCAGCAACAGCAGGTGCAACTGCAGCAGGGAATATTGCAACAGTTACAAGTGTCCCTGCAGCATATAGAAAAATTAAAAAAGGAAAAAACGGATTGCCAAAAGCACCACAAGCTACAAATCCAGACGGTACTGCTAAAAATGCTATTGATACTGATATCAATCTAATGGGCGGCGTTATAAAGAGATAAATATACAAAATATATTTGGAGAACTCATGAGAAAAGAAGAATTTAAAGAAGGTTTAGGGGACTTAGCCCATGCAGCAGAGCTAGATCATGAAGTACAAATGGCTAGATCAGATCTGTATAAAATTGCAAAGTATGCAATAAAGCTACACGAAATGCTCAAAGGTGTCAGCGAGCAAGAAGGTTTAGAAGGCTGGGTACAAGCTAAGATTACAAAAGCTGCTGAAGGTTTAGGCAATGTTTATCATAATTTAGATTATAAAATGAACTTTGAGAAAAAGAACGAGCCTAGTGACATGGAAGTAGAAATGCCGTTTGAAAGTGCGTACAAAGGCAGTCTTGCAAGACATTTAACTAAAAATCTACAAGAAAAATCTAAAGAGAAAGAAGTAGACGAAGCAGACAGTGATCCTTGCTGGAAAAACTACAAAATGGTAGGAACGAAAAAGAAGAACGGCAAAGAAGTTCCTAATTGTGTTCCTAAATGAGTGCTTTATTAGCAAACCTACCCAACACTAAAGTCTATGTCCGCAAAGAATATCTAATGGATTTTAAAGGTGGACATGGAGAATTTGTAGAAGGTCACTGGGTGACCGTAAAAAGTATGCCCGGTAGAGCTTTCTACTTCGAAACTTATCTCCCCGAATATGCAGCACTATATGACAAACTTCCTATCAGTGCATTTGTAAATGAACCAAACAAACCAGATCCAGATTTACCATTACAAGACTTACAGTTTTGGAATGCGATGGATTATGGTGTAACTGCTATATATAAACAATTTATAGGTAGTATGGATTTTGAAATACTTACCCGTAGCCATAAAGTAATGCACGGAACGTATCTATTTACACTAGACAATTATCACGAAAGTGCAGACGAAATAGATTACAGCACTAGTGAAATACCGGAAGAACACAAAAGTTTTAATATTCTAGAATTAGATAATGGACAATATGCAGCCTATCCGAACAATAGGATGCGAGTATACGACAATAGCTTAACCCCTAAGCAACCAAAAAATCCTGATTTCAAAGTAAGCACACAATTTTACCAAGTTGAAAATGGTTATTCATACAGGCTTGGAGACACCGACGAGTACTATTGGAAATCAGAATAACAAAATTAATATATGCAACGCTTATTAATATTTGGTGATAGTTTCGCAGTTTCGCATGACAGAAAACAATTTGAATACACATGGCCAAACCGTTTAAGTAAAAATTTTATTACACAAAATTTTGCAGTATCAGGCACAGGACCTGATTTTGCTTTACAGCAATTTTTAAAAATAAATAACCGTATTCATAATAAAGATAAAACCTCAATAATTTTTTGTTTAAGTAGTATTACAAGATTTAATTTTGCATTTTTCAAACCAGAACATCAAATTGTAGTTAACCATATTTTACAACCTAAAATACCTACTAAATTACAAGAAATTACAAATAAGTACTTGAGATTTAAACTTTTTATAGAAAAATTTTTAAAAGATTATATTTACAATTCTACATATTTAGAAACTGAAATTATTAAAATAATATTATTATTAAAATATTTGACTAAAGATTACAAAAAAACAATAGTTTTACCTTGTTTTGATAATGTTACACAAAATTTATTTGATTTTACAAAATCAGAAAATTTTTTAGTTTACAAAGATGCCTTGATACAGTATAATAAGGTTGATATAGACATAGATAATAGACCCAACCATATGGATGAAGACCATCATAAAAAATTCTACAATTATATTTTGACACTTTTAAGGAGTAACAATGAGCGATAGAGTCTATGGTATTGATGAAAAAGCAAAATTAGAAAGACTAGTTAATGAAGGATGCACTGTATTACAAGAAATACAGGATTTAAACGAAGGCTTAAAAGACACTGTAAAGGCTGTTGCAGAGGAGCTTAATGTAAAGCCAAGTTTAATTAACAAAGCAATAAAAATTGCTCATAAAGCAGATTGGCATCGTGTTGCTGACGAATTTGAAGATTTAGAAACTTTAATCGCTACAGTAGGTAAGGATCACTGATGTTATGGCAAAAAATAAAAGATTTTTGGATTAGGAGTTATACTAGCGACAGAACTGCATTTTATTTTGAAACTATAGCTAGTATTTGTGTTTTCACTAGTATGACGTGGATATCTGTAACAGCACAACATCCTCCTATGCATTTAATCTATCCTGTAAGCTTTACAGGTGCAGTATTTAGTATTATTGCATTTGTTAGGAGAGGTGTAGGATGGCCATTAGTTATGACAATTTACTTTGCATGTTTACATGTTTTTGGTTTTGGTCGTGCAATGGGGTGGTATTGATAAATAAACTTTTACGCATTACGCATGTAGATGGTACGTTAGCCACAAAATAACGAGAAAGACACAATGAGTTACGTAGACGCAATTTTTGACAGAAACGAAGACATTATCAGAGTTGTTGAACGAAAAGAAGGTAAAAAACACTTCCTAGAATTTCCAGTTAAATATACTTTTTATTACAAAGATCCTAAAGGAAAACATCTAAGTATCTACGGTGATCCTCTTTCAAAAATTATCTGTAAAAACACAAAAGATTTTCGTAAAGAAATAGCAATTAATAGAGACAAAACTTTATTTGAAAGTGACGTAAATCCTATTTTCCAATGCCTAAGTGAAAATTATCTCAATCAGGACGCTCCTAAGTTAAATATTGCGTTTTTTGATATTGAAACAGATTTTGATCCTGATAGAGGATTTGCTGATCCAGCAGATCCTTTCATGCCAATTACAGCAATTACTGTAAATCTACAATGGTTAGATGTTCTTATTACACTAGCCCTTCCTCCTAAAACACTTTCATTAGAACAAGCAAAGCATGAAGTTTCAGAATGGGGTGATGATGTATTACTTTTTACAGATGAAGGAGAAATGCTTGAAACATTCCTTGATCTTATAGAAGATGCTGACGTATTAAGTGGTTGGAACTCAGAAGGATATGATATTCCGTATACTGTTAATCGTGTAAGCAGAATACTAAGCAAGGATGATACAAGACGCTTTTGCTTGTGGAAGCAATTGCCTAAGAAAAGAGAATATGAAAAGTTTGGCAAAAAAGCTGAAACGTTTGATCTTGTTGGCCGTGTGCATTTAGACAGTCTTGAACTATATAGGAAGTACACATACGAAGAACGACATAGCTATAGACTAGATGCAATTGGCGAAATGGAAGTAGGCGAGCGTAAAACTGTTTACGAAGGTACACTTGACCAGTTATACAACAACGATTTTAAAACATTTATTGAATACAACCGGCAAGACGTTGCACTGCTAGATAAGTTAGACAAAAAACTAAAATTTATTGATCTAAGCAACGAACTTGCCCATGCTAATACTGTATTATTACAAACCACAATGGGTGCAGTTGCAGTGACAGAACAAGCTATAATAAATGAAGCACATGAAAGAGGCATGAGAGTACCTAATCGTCCAAAAAGAGATGATGAAAACACTGCTGCTGCTGGTGCGTATGTTGCATTTCCAAAAAAAGGTGTACACAAATGGATCGGAAGTATGGACTTAAACAGTCTATATCCAAGTGTTATTCGTGCATTAAATATGGCACCAGAAACAATTGTAGGACAATTACGTCCTGAAATAACAGACAGCATAATTAATGAAGCAATAACCTTAGAAAAGAAATCATTTGCAGGAGCTTGGGAAGGACGCTTTGGTACAGAAGAATATCAAGCAGTATTAGATCAACGAAAAGATACTGTACTTACATTAGACTTTGAAGACGGTCGATCAGAGACACTAAGCGGCGCAGAAGTTTATAAGCTAATATTTGATAGCGGCATGCCTTGGATGTTAAGTGCTAACGGTACAATATTTACAACTGAATTTGAAGGAGTTATTCCAGGAATATTGAAACGTTGGTATGCAGAACGTAAAGATCTGCAAGCTATGAAAAAGAAAGCAATTGAAGCTGATAATCAACTTGAGATTGCATTTTGGGATAAACGCCAACTTGTAAAAAAGATTAACTTAAATTCATTGTATGGTGCAATCTTAAATCCAGGTTGTCGATTTTTTGACAAACGTATTGGCCAGTCAACTACACTAACTGGTAGACAAATAGTAAAACACATGAGTGCCGAAGTTAATAAAGTTATAACAGGTGAATACAATCACGTTGGCAAAGCAGTAATATATGGAGACACAGATTCAGTTTATTTCAGTGCATATCCTGTTTTAAAAACAGAAATAGATAATGGAACTATTCCTTGGTCAAAAGAAGCAGTAATTAGACTCTATGACCAAGTAGCAGAAGAAGCCAACACCACTTTTAAAGATTTTATGCTAAGAGCATTCCATTGCCCTGCTAGTAGATCTGCTGTAATTGCAGCAGGTAGAGAAATCGTAGCAGAATCAGGACTTTACATAACAAAAAAACGTTATGCAGCTTTAGTTTATGATTTAGAAGGTGAACGAAAAGATGTTGATGACAAACCAGGTAAAGTAAAAGCAATGGGTCTTGATTTGCGTAGATCAGATACTCCAGTTTTTATGCAAGAATTTTTGTCTGAAATTTTAATGATGGTGCTAAAAGAAGCACCAGAGTCTGAAATAATAGACAGAATTACAGAATTTCGCACAGATTTTAAAAGCCGTCCAGGTTGGGAAAAAGGATCTCCTAAACGTGCTAATAAGATAGGACACTATCAAAGACTAGAAGAATCTAAAGGCAAAGCTAATTTACCAGGACATGTAAGAGCAAGTTTAAATTGGAATTCCTTAAAGCATATTAATAATGATAGATATAGTATGGATATTGTAGACGGCATGAAAGTTATCGTTTGTAAATTAAAACCTAATCCAATAGGTTATACAAGTGTTGCATATCCTGTCGATGAGCTTAGATTACCTGATTGGTTTAAAAAACTTCCTTTTGATAGCGACGGCATGGAGGAAGCAATTATTGACAAAAAATTAGACAACCTTATTGGTGTGCTAAATTATAATTTAGACGAAACAAAACAGGAAAATAATTTTAATAATTTGTTTGAATGGGATTAAATAATGACAGACGAAGAAACTACTAAAAAATTAAAAGAAATAGCCTCTAACTGGGAAGAGTCTTATAATGGACATGCAGTAGAACTTAAAAAGAAAAGACTATTAGATAGTATTAACTCTCCTGAATTTATAGCTGCACAAAAAGCATACAAAGAAGCAACAGAACAATACGAAGCAGACAATAACGAATGGTGGGACAAGCTGTCTGAAGAAGAAAGAGAAAAAGCTTTTTATGCTGTTTGTAAACGTATACATAAAGGTGACTATATAAAAAACGGAAGCTATAGATACGTCCTATATCAAGTATTTGGATTTGACATGAGCATGTATGGCGTTGGCATGGATTGTGGTTATATGGATTTACATAATGCAATATTTGGTGGCGTTGAACTTAACAAAATGTCTCAAGCTAAAGAAATTACTATTAAACAAGACGGAGTAGAACACAAAGCAATCTTAGAAGAACATCAAAACATATCTATAAAATTAAAAGACGACGACAACAAGATTGAAATAATTATAAACAACCTGCCTAAAACATTTGACAATGCGGCTTAACCAGTCATTTAAATTTAGTTAAATACTATGTATATAATGACCTGGAGCTAAAATGAGAGCAACATTACAAGAAATATTAGAATATACCTACAATAATACATTATTTCATTTTTTAAAATTATATCATATAAAAAGTGAAGTTGTTGAAATAATACCAGATCTAACTGGTACAATTACAAGGGTAGATGTAGAAAACAATCAACTTGTAACAACAATTAATAATGTTCCGTGGCTAGAATCTAAAATAAAAGTTAGATTTGAAGGTATATCTACAGAAATAGATCCTGCAAAATATTATTATGTAAAAAATATTGTAGGAGATACAACCTGTGTAAAATTCAATATAGGTGAAACTGAACTTCCTGGAGAAGTATTACCTTTAAGTACACCTACAGGAAGCTTTAATATAAAATTTGATCGTAGTTATTTGAGAGTTAAAGACACAAGTTGGTTAGACTTAGGTATGCGTCTAGTCTTTGAAGAATTTCCTATCTATGGTAATAAAGTATCCTTAACAGGTTTACAATTATTAACGAAATATTTTGTTTATGAGATACTAGAAGACAACAAAATTAGGATTAGCGCATCACAACACTTACCTAATACCGTAAAAGATTCACATTATAATTTTTTACATTTTTCTAGTTCATTAACAACGAGTTTTGAAATAATACAGGATCATACTTTCATAGAGGGGGTTACTGAAGATAAAATAGTATACTTAGATGCCAGAACAGATGAGAAAATAACTGATTTTAATGCTGAATTTGGCATGTTTGATCTTTATAAGCTATTTAATTATTTAGAAAATTTACAAGAATATCCAACTGACAGTAATATAGCTGTTAACAATATAGATGAAAATAATGAATTTGTATCTAATAAATTAAATTTTGATAATCCCGACGATACCTTCAAAGACGAGTGGCAATTAATAGATAGAAACGTAGTTCCGTCACAACATGAAATGATAGATTTTAAAAACAGTCTGTGGAATTTTAGCCTTAATCTTACTGAATTGCAAAAATCTAGATTTGATAAAATGGCACTTGCATATGTAGATTACGTAACATTTGATTTATATTCAAATAATATATTCACAAACATTATCAATGGCGTTGATAATAATAATAGATTACTAAGTAATACATTACTAGTATCTCCAGGCACACAATTAGTTTTCAGCAATACGGATGATTCATCAAATGCATTATCAAATGTTGGATTATTGCCAGATACTATTTATTATGTTCTAACAACTTTCAGCGACGGATCTTTTACTATTTCAAATTCCTTAAATGGTGCAATACTATTACTTCCTTATTCAAATTTCAGTTTTTTGGCACGTATCGTATCAGAATCAAATATATTTCCTGAACATGATTTAGAATTTTATTTTGGCGAAGATAATCCAAACTTTGGCAAGATAACTTGGGAAAAAAACATAAAAGGAACATATATTTCTAGGATTATTGACGAATTCAAAACTATAACAAGAACAGTTGCTGAATACACTGATACTATATATAGACAAGTTCCGTCTAGGAATTATTTCATAGGACCATTTCTTGATGAAGAAAACCTGGTCATAACGATAGAAGACACTTCTATTTTAAAAGTAGGAAAACAAATACGTTTTAGCAATCCGCCAGACAGTGCAGACGCTGTGGTTGCTGCTGGATTAGATCCAACAAGTATATATTATGTAAAAGAAATAATAGATTGTCATAATTTTACCTTTTCTGACTCCTTGGGAGGTCCTATTCATGTCTTACCTTTTACAAATTTTGAACTGTTTTTGACAGTTGTTTTGGACATATATCAAATTTTTGACTTTAATTTTTCCTATGTACAAACGAATGGCAAAGAATTATGGAAACATTTAGAACCTAACATGCCTGTTAAATTTCGGAATCCGCCTGATTCCACAAATGCGTTATTACAAGCAGAATTAGATCCTACAAAAACTTATTACATAAAAGAAGTAACAAAATTTTATGACGGAGAAGAAAAATTTTTAGTCACTGGAGTAGATAGCGACGGAATTTTATCTTTAGACGTGCCTATTGAAAAAGGATTTATAGATGTTTTATATCCAGGAATTGAGGTTTCTTTTGAAAATTTACCAGACTCTGCAAATGCATTGATAGAAGCAGAACTACAAGATCCTGTTACACCTGATCCATACAAAAAATATTATATAAAAGAAGTATATAAAGACGGATTTTTTACACTTTCAGATGAACCAAATGGTGAACAGTTACTATTACCATATAGTAATTTTGAATTTGAAATGAAAATAGATTTTGTAAGATTGGAATTCACTATTACCGAAACGATTGGTGGCCCTGTTAAGCCTGTACCATATAGCAATTTTGAATTTGAGATTTATCACGAAGCAAATGAATTAGAAGTAGACGATACAGGTTGGTTTAGATTAAATATGCCAATACAATTTGAATCTTATAATGATGCTAGCGCAATTCCTACAACAACTTTGTCTACAAACCAACAATATTATATTAAAAATATAATAAATAATCGTAGATTACAAATTACAGATACATTAGGCGGAGAAGTGGTAAATTTTTATGACACACCTAATGAATTTTTTATAAGGCACGACACGGGCAATGGATTTGTCCTCAGCAGTTATTCTGCTCAACCCTTTACAGGCATAGGCAAACCTCCTGTTATATATACACGACAAAATCTATATCATCCTGACTTAGATCCTATTCCAAATACACCGCCTTATGACCATATTTTTAATGATATAAATTTACCTTTACCACAGGATTCCACTTTATGGGCTCCTTACTACTATGAAGAAAATGATTACACCTATGGAAGAAATGCATGGTCACCTGAATTTACTCCTGATTACATAATCACAGTATCCCATGTGAACGACACTTATACAATGTCAGGCACAGATAGAAATGGTACCTTTAGTGCAACAATGCCTTCGCTAACTTTTGCTATAGGAGACAAAGTTCAATTTAACGTAGATCCAGCGACTGTTAGTATACATCCTTTTTGGATAAAAACTAAACAAGAAAAAGGAACAAGATATCATGCAAGAGGGTCATTTGGTAATGGCTCGGATACTGTAAATTGGACTGTTGCAGAAAATAATACATATTATTACTATTGCCCACGTCATAGGCATATGGCTGGCAATATCTCTGTTCCACCATCATTGCCTCCAGTAAATCCACAGTATCAAGACCAAAATGTTGTTAGAGGATTTGACTTAAGACGACCAATAACGCTACCAGAATTAGATAAAAAATATGTTTACGCTTTTGAAGTACAGCAAGATTTAATTAAAAATATAAAAGACAATCCTATCTTGACAGGAGCGCAAAATCATGTTAAGCTATTCGTAAACGATCGAAATTCGTACTTAATGCCTGTTAGCCACTTAGATAAACGTTGGACGTACAACGTGCCTCAAATTTTAGCAATTCAATTGTTAGACGGTGACAAGGTTATGCGAATTTCCGACGAAGGCCGTTTAATGATAACTGTAAAAAGCCCAAATGGTATATACAATTATATACTACAAGGAACAGAAAAAACTTAAAACTATAAAGGATAAATGCAAGATATTTTACAAGACATCGTATCACACACACATGGATTAGGATTTTTAAATACACTAAAAATTTCTACAGACTCTACTTCAACATCTATTAACAGCATTACAGAAAACAGAGGTGTAATTTTATTTGGAACTACTCATGACCGAATTAATGAATTCGATGGAATATTTGGTATGGGGAATTTAGATAAATTAAACTTGTTACTAAAAAGTCCTGAATATAAAGAAGATGCTAAAATTGAAGTAGTACGCAAATCAAAAAATGACGAAGAATATCCAGCTGGATTATACTTTGAAAATGTCATTGGAGATTTTAAAAATGAGTACAAGTTTATTAACAAAGATATTATTGAAAAGAATTTAAAAAGTGTAAGATTTAAAGGTGCTCAGTGGGGTGTTGAATTTGAGCCACCTGTAGCAAGCATCACAAGGATGAAACTAATGAGTGCTGTTCACTCTGAAAATTTACATTTTAACGTAAAATCAGATAATGATAATATCATATTTTCATTTGGTGATAGCGTAACACATGAAGGTGAATTTGTATTCAAACACAAAGCTGGTGGCAGTTTAACTACTCAAAAAAGCTATCCTGTGCAAGAAGTTCAAAGCATTTTAAGTTTATCAGGAAACTCTACTATAAGTATTTCAGATACAGGTGTGATGAAAATTTCAGTAGATAGTGGATTAGCTACTTATGATTACATCATTCCTTGTCAAACAAAATAATGAACACAAACTTAACAGAAACACAAAAAGATTATGCAATATTTTTGCCTGCACTTAGCGGCTTCTATGCTACATTTGTAGGTAAACAAAGATTTGAAGAATATGTTGATAAAACAAGAATTCCTAAGCATTTAAATAACGGTGTCGAAAGTCTTAACTACATTAATAAACAAGAAGGTAAATTTTATTATAAATGGACACTGTATTCTGCAGGTCATGCAAACTTGGACATAACCAAAGATGATCCAAACGAAGATATGATAAGGAATCGAAACAGAGAAGATACTTGGGTACTTGGTGACAGTGGTGGATTCCAAATAGGTAAAGGTGTTTGGGAAGGCGACTGGAAAGATCCTAGTTGTCCTAAAGCTAGTAAGAAACGAAATGACGTTTTGCGCTGGATGGACAAATACATGGATTATGGAATGATACTAGACATTCCTGCCTGGGTAGCTAGAAGTGACGAAGGAAAAAAAGCTACAGGAGTTACTACTTACCAACAAGCAGTAGATGCAACAAGAATTAATAACAATTATTTTTTAAAAAATAGATCAGGTGCTTGTAAATTTTTAAATGTGTTACAAGGTGAAAACCATACAGAAGCAGAGGATTGGTATCAACAAATGAAAGACTATTGTGATCCAAAAAAATATCCTTCTAATCACTTTAATGGTTGGAGCATGGGCGGACAAAATATGTGTGATATACACTTAGCACTTAAAAGACTTATAGCATTAAGATATGATGGTTTGCTAGAAAAAGGTACACATGATGTAATGCATTTCTTAGGTACAAGTAAACTTGAGTGGGCTGCGTTACTAACAGATGTACAAAGAGCAATTAGAAAATACCATAATGAAAATTTCACAATAACATTTGATTGTGCAAGTCCATTTTTAGCAACTGCTAATGGTCAAATTTACTGTGAATTAGAAACTGATGATAGATCAAAATGGGTTTATAGAATGGTTCCTAGCATAGACGGTTTGCATTTAGCAACTGATACTACTCCATTTGGAAAAGCATTTGTTAGAGAAGGTAATCATACATCATTTATGGATAGTCCTATCTCAGATAAATTACTTACAAATGACATTTGTGTATATAACATAGGTGATAAAAATAAAGTTGGTGCTATCAAAGTACTTGCTGGAGATCCAGAATTAAACAAAGATGGATCTATAAAATTAGATAAAGACGGCAATCCTATTATTAGAGATAAAGATTCAACTAGCTGGGATAGTTTTAGCTATGCATTGATGATGGGTCATAATGTTTGGATGCATATAAACGCAGTACAAGAAGCAAATCGGAAATATGATGCAGGAATTTTTCCTTCTATGTTACTGCATGAAAAATTTGAGAAGATTGCTTTTCGAGAAGTAGTTGAAGAAATATTCTCAACTGATGATCGAGAAAAAGCAAATAAAATTTGTGACGATTACAGACCATTTTTAGACACTATTATCGGCACAAGAGGCGCTGTAGGTAAAAAGATGACTAATCCAATCACAAAATATAACGAACATATTGAAGAGGTATGATGGACAGAAACTATAGTAACGAAAAGTTAAATAGAGATAATGTAAGATTTTTTTATGGTAGGGAAGTTGAAAAAACTCCTGCCTATTCAATGAATACATTATTTGTTGTAGGAATACAACCTATACTAGACATTACTAATGCTGTAGGAAAACTTAAAGCAGAACACATCTTTTTTGGTGCTAATCATTCTTTTAATCCGCAAACACCGGAAGAATGGGACCAATGGGAACAGATGATAGAACACTTTCTAAAAGAAGGACACTTGTGCAGTTTAGATATTCCCTTTAATGCTATTGAACAATTTAACGAAGGAGGGTTATGCGAGTTTAATAATTTTATTCCGCAACTTAGAATTCCTATACCATATGTAAAACTTTGGAACTATAATACAATGATTAAGATAGATGATATATCTTATAATAGTACAAATCCCGGAGTTTGGTGTCATAGATTGCATGACTTAATGGCAAGTGATAAATTTACAAAATGGAAAGATTATACCGCAGATACTATACTAAAATAAATAAAGGTAATATGAGTAAAAGAAGCATTTGGGTAACTTTTAAAAAAGAAGGTATTCATAAATATCCTGCAGCACTAACAGATCCTAATCTTGCTACAGGAGATGAATATGATGTAAGCTTTTTAGGTCATCCACACAGACATATTTTTCATTTCAAAGTACAAATAGAAGTTTTCCATGATGATAGAGAAATTGAATTTATACAATTTAAACGCTGGTGTGAAAATCTATATAACACAGGAACAGTTCAATTAGACTATAAAAGCTGCGAAATGATTTCGGATGATTTATATCATCATATTCACGCAAAGTATCCAGGTCGATTTGTTGTAATTGATGTTGCAGAAGATGGCGAAAATGGCTGTCAAATAATTTATAACGATTATGAAGAGAAATAAAAATGGCAATTAAAGATCCACTTATCCGAAAAATTTTTGATGATTTAGACGCATTTCGTGACTATTGTAGATTCGAGGGTAAACCTTTCCATGAATCTAGTTTATATAAAAAAGGCGACCGAGTATGGGAAAGTTACTTAATTTGGCAGAAGTATAACAGTAAAAATAAAGGGTAAGATGACTATCTATATAGTTGACTTAGAAGCTGTTGAAACTAGATATACTAAACAATGGAAAGACTGGCTTCCTAAACAAATTGAAAAAGCTACCGGCGCATCTGTTATAACAATTAGCGGAGGTGAAATTCCTCAAGATACTACTCCTGGAGCTTTTTTAAATTTTGGTGGTACTAATGTCTACAAAAGTAAACAACAAGAAATAATTGCAGAAATGTTTTGTAATAATGAAATACAAGACGGGGATTATTTCTTGTATACTGATGCATGGAATCCTACTGTTATTCAATTAAAATATATGGCTGAACTACTAGGTTATAAAATCAAAATTGGCGGTATGTGGCATGCTGGATCATATGATCACCATGATTTCTTAGGTAGACTAATTGGTGATTCTCCGTGGGTCAGACATGCAGAAATGAGCATGTATGAATGCTACGATGACAATTTTTTTGCAACAGAATTTCATATTGATTTATTTACTGAAACATTTTGGAAAGACACAGCTGAAATAGATGAACAAAAATTACATAAAATCAAACGTGTCGGTTGGCCAATGGAATATTTACATGACAGTATGTTTGGTAATAGAGGCCGACAGAAAGAAAATATTATAGTTTTTCCGCACAGGATTGCTCCAGAAAAACAACATGATATTTTCTTAGACCTAAAAGAATCTTTACCACAATATGAATTTGTAACTTGCCAAGATAAAAAATTAACTAAAAAAGAGTATCATGAATTATTAGGACGAGCTAAAATTGTTTTTAGTGCAAACTTACAAGAAACTTTAGGAATCAGTTGGTATGAAGGATTACTTGTAGATTGTATTCCTATGGTTCCAGATAGATTGAGTTATAAAGAAATGGCGCAAGATGATTTTAAATATCCTAGTGCGTGGACTGCTAGTTTTGATACCTATAAAGAATATAAAATTAGTTTAATGGAGAGAATATTACATTTCATGGAAAACTATAGTAAGTATAAAGGACAAATAATTGAACAAAAAGAATTTTTAGAAAATAAATTCTTTTCTGGTACACGTCTTTATAATGCATTAAAATGAATAAAGTAAATCCAGAATACAATTATAACAGACCTGTGACAATAACTATACCGTTAGACGATCAAGAATCACAAGTTTTAACCTATGATACAATGGCAGATAATACTTCCTTAGTCAACCCAGATAGCTTTACTTATAGTACTACTATCTGGGATAACACTGTTACATTTAATGAACTTATTAATACAGGTGAAGTTGAAAAAATGGCTGCAGAATATCCTGCATTAGATAAAGCCTATCGAAATTTCCGACAAATATACGACTTAGTAAAAGCTGATTACAAATCTAAAAATAAAAAGGCATAATGAAAAAGAAATATTATTCGTGGAATGATATTGAAACAATGTGCATACAAATTGTAAATCAACTGTATGCAGATAATTGGCGGCCTGATTATATAGTAGGTCTTACCCGTGGAGGTAACGTACCTGCTACAATAATCAGTAACATGACAAATATACCTGCTGACACACTACAAGTAAACTTCCGAGATAATGGATTATACACAGAAAGCAATTGCTGGATGGCAGAAGATGCATATGGATATGGTGTTATACCTACCGAAGGTTATTTTGACAGCGTAACAGGTAGCATTGCAGAGAAACGTAAAAAAATCTTAATTGTTGACGATATAAACGACTCAGGAAAAACGTTTGACTGGATTGTTACAGATTGGCAAAGTAGTTGTGTGCCAGGAGATGTGGCTTGGAAAGAGATTTGGGGTAATAGTGTAAGATTTGCTGTGCTTACCGAAAACTTGTCTAGCAACTTTGAACTTGTAAACTACTACTGCGATACTGTAAACAAAGCAGAAGAGGATGTATGGTTAGTTTACCCTTGGGAAGATGTGGGGCAATATGGTAGATGAACTTATGGTACAGCAGCAGGTTGCTAACAAATGGCAACACATGGTAGGTGTTATCTGCTTAAATCTTACTAATCGCAAGCAGGTAAAACGTGTACTACCTGAATTTTTTTCTCAGTGGAGCACTGCTGAACAATTTTTACAAGCAGACTTTGATACAGTAAAAGAACTTGTAAGTCCACTAGGAATGGGCGAAGTTCGTACAAAACGATTGTTCCGTATGAGTCAAGACTTCCTAACATGGGATCAAAATAACGCTAAGGACCTACACGGTATTGGTAAGTACGGAAGCGACAGTTACGAAATTTTTTATAAAAATAATATTCCAGACAATGTACAAGATAAAGAACTATTAAGATACATTAGAGAAGATGTTAACACTACACATTCCTATTGAAGATTTAGTCCCAGAAATTTCCCAAGACCCACTAAACATTTTAAAATTACGCAATGTCGGTATAGACTATGCTACTAGCACTATTGATGCAGTACTAGGCAAATACTATATAACTATTTTTTATTTTTCAGATTACGACATGAAATTGAGTAATAGATGGGTTGATTATAAGATTAATTGGGGAGAAGCAGGTATTACAATCCAATTTATCAGCACTAAAGATGTAAGCAATAGAACAACACGTTCAGAACAAATAGAACATTAAGGAAAATATGTCATGTACTATAGTTGTAGGTACACAATGGGGCGATGAAGGCAAGGGTAAAATTGTTGATTTACTTACTGCAGATTCTGATGCAGTTGTAAGATATCAAGGAGGAAATAATGCAGGCCACACTGTTATGTATGAAGATAAAAAAGTCGTCCTACATCTTATTCCTAGCGGTATACTACAAGGAAAACAAGCAATATTAGGTAATGGTGTTGTTATTGACCCTAATTCATTATTATACGAAATTAAAGAATTAGAAACTGCAGGATACGATCTTTCAAACCTTAGGATCAGCAAGCAAGCTCATCTTGTATTACCTTATCATACATTCTTCGACAACCTTCGTGAGGCTAAAAAAGGCGCAAATAAAATCGGTACTACTGGTAGAGGAATTGGTCCTGCATATGAAGATAAAGTTGCTAGACTAGGATTACGTATTTGTGATATTAGAAAAACTAATTTCGAAGAAATTATCACAAATTTATTACAACAAAAAGAAAACGAACTGCAAAATTTCCAACGTGATGATATAGGTTATGTTGTAAACTTTGGTAATATTGTAAATAACCTGCAAGAGTTTTATAAGTCTATAGAAAAATATTTAATAGACAGTTCAGCGCATATTAACCAATTAATTAACGATAAAAAGAAAATTATATTCGAAGGGGCACAAGGAACATTCTTAGATGTTGACCACGGTACTTATCCGTATGTAACCAGCAGTAATACAATTGCCGGTGCTGCATGTACAGGCAGTGGAATTGGTCCAACTAAAATAAAACGGGTAATAGGCATTACAAAAGCATATACTACCAGGGTAGGAGCTGGACCATTTCCAACTGAATTGCATGGCGAAGAAGGTGAAAACTTTAGGAAACTTGGAGATGAGTTTGGTGCAACAACCGGCAGACCTCGACGTTGTGGTTGGTTTGATGCTGTGCTTGTTCGTCGTGCAGTAGAATTAAATGGTATAACAGATATTGCACTAACAAAGTTAGATGTGCTAGATACAATGGAAAAGATTTGGATTTGTACGCACTATGCAAAAAACGGTATATCGGTAGACGAATTTCCAATGTTTGATTTAGCTGAGATTGAGCCTAAATGGTTTGTTATGCCTGGCTGGCAAGAACCTACTAGAGGTATAAAAACTTATATGGATTTACCAAAAAATTTAAAAGCATATATTGAACAGATAGAATGGTACACAAAAACTCGTGTAAGTATCATTTCAACCGGACCTAAACGAGAAGAAACAATTATACTATGAAAAAAATATTATTACTTGGTAGCGGAGAGCTAGGCAAAGAATTAGCGATTAGTTTAAAACGGCTAGGACATCATGTAATCGCCTGTGATAGCTACAGCAAAGCACCCGCTATGCAGGTTGCAGATCAAAGTTGCGTGTTTGACATGTTAGATGCAAAAATCCTTAAAGATATTATCTATACACATAAGCCTGATTACATCGTTCCCGAAGTAGAAGCAATCAGGACAGAAGTATTATTACAAGCAGAACAAGATGGATTTACTGTTGTACCTAGTGCAAGAGCTGTAGACTTAACTATGAACAGAGATCGTATACGTGACAGGGCAGCAGAACTTGGATTAAGAACAGCTAAATTTCAATATGCAGAAAGCTTAGAAGAACTTAAAGATGTGGCAAATGAAATTGGCTATCCTGTTGTAGTAAAGCCTGTAATGAGTTCTAGCGGGAAAGGACAAACAATATGTGAAAATCCTCTAGCTTGTGTTATGAGCTGGGAAGGTGCAGTTAAAGGCATGCGAGGAGATCGCAAACGTGTTATCGTAGAAGAATTTATTAAATTTGACTATGAAATTACACTTTTAACTGTTAGAGATAAGAAAGGTTATACAGAATTTTGTGAGCCGATAGGACATGTACAAGAACGTGGAGATTATCAATATAGCTGGCAGCCTCAGTTTATGAATGATAAATTATTAAATGCAGCACAAAAAATGGCTAAGACAATTACCGATGATCTAGGCGGTCAAGGCATTTTTGGTGTAGAATTTTTTATACGTGGCGACGAAATTATTTTTAGTGAACTTAGTCCCCGCCCTCATGATACTGGAATGGTCACATTACTTACACAAAACTTATCAGAATTTGATTTACATGCTAGAGCATTTTTAGGTTATACATGGCCTACAATTGAAGTATATCATTCTGGAGCTAGTCACGTTGTGCTAGCTAACAAAAATAGCACCGACTTTGACATTGAAGGTGTAGACCGTGCATTAGAAATTGCTAGAGATGTTAGGATATTCGGTAAGCCTAGCACACGAAAGCATCGTAGGATGGGAGTAGTGCTTGCAGACACAATAGGTGTAGCAAAAACTGCTGCAGACCACATCCGTGTAATCGAAAGATAAAAATGACGGTGCTTAAAAATAATATTATATTTCCAGGCCTTGTGCTTAACGATGGAATAATAAAGTATCCGAAAAATAAAATACTAAAGATTCCAAAAGGTAAATGCCTAGATATAGGTTGTGGCGATTTTTCCAATGCAGATAAATTTATGACAGAAGTTATTGGGATTGACATTCAGCATAATATAAATAATCCAAATTTCATTAATGGTGATTTACGTCAAACAAATACCTGGCAAAAACTAAATGACAATTCTTTTGATTTAATTGTATCAACTGGTGTACTACATTGGTTAAAAAATATAAATTTCATACTAGACATGTGTCATAAGAAACTTAAACACAAAGGTAAAATGTTCCATTTCTTTTGGCACAAAAATAACTTTGACGAAAAAGTAATCAAATTAATGACTAATAATCAAGAATGTATGAATACTGATAATATGCTGCAAATAAATTGTACAGAACTTGAAAGCATCATAGATAAAACAAAATTTACCATTTTAGAACTGTACTCAGTTAAAGATGGTGTTTATATAGACATTCCAACATTAAAGCAAAAATTCATAACTCGACATTTCCGCCCAAAGTCGGAAATGATCATATTGCTTGCAGAAAAAAATTAGGAAATAAAATGTTTAGATTTTTTTACGATAGTCGTTGGAGACTATGGAGTACACTAGGTACTCTAACGATAGTTGCTGCTATATGGTATAGTGTGCAACTAGATGTCCAGATTAACGAATGGTTCGGTAAGTTTTACGATGCTCTGCAACGTGCATTATCACAACCCGGATCTGTTAGCAGTGAAGAATATTATGGATACATGTTTGAGTTTTTCAGCATTGCAGGTATCTATATTATTGTTAATGTAATATTTAACGGCTTCCTTGTTAATCATTGGACGTTCCGTTGGCGGCAAAGTATGGCAGATTATTATCACGATAACTGGCAACGTGTCCGTCATATAGAAGGAGCAAGTCAACGTGTACAAGAAGATACACTAAAGTTTGCCCGTTTAACAGAAAACTTAGGAGTAGGATTATTAGAAAGCGTACTCATGCTGATTGCATTTGTACCAATCCTTTACGGACTAAGTAAAGCAGTAACAGAGTTTCCTATCTTTGGACATGTTGATCATGGACTTGTATGGGCTGTTTTAATTACTGCACTAGGTGGTACTGTGATACTGAGTTTAGTAGGTAGTAAACTTCCAGGTATTGAATACGATATACAGAAAGAAGAAGCGGCATACCGCAAAGAACTTGTCCACGGAGAAGACAACCAGTACCGTGCAAATATAACAGATGTTGAGTTATTATTTGCAAATGTAAGGAAAATCCATTTTAGATCTTACTTACATTATTTTTACTTTAACATTGCCAAGTGGAGTTATTTACAAGGTATGGTAATTGTACCATATGTAGCATTAGGCCCTAGTATTATTGCAGGCGGAATTACATTAGGAGTTGTAAGTCAAACCACTAGAGCATTTGGGAAAGTAGCAGAGAGTTTGCAATTTATAATCCGTTCATGGTTACAAATTGTAGAGCTAATGAGTGTTTACAAGCGTTTGCGTGAATTTGAGAAACAATTTAAATAATCATTGACAAAAAGATAATATTAAAGTATCATAAAACTTTTACAAGGAGTTTTTTTATGGCAGCAAATAATCCTAATAACGTATCCCTTTTCAACGCAGACTACAAATTCGAATTAAAGTATATTAAAAAACCGTATGATATCCTAATGATTATGCAAAAAGACTTAGGTATTATAAATTTTTGTTACGCCTTTGAGCTACTTACAATTCCTGAAGATTGTAAAATCTTTAACATAGGAATGTCTACAGGCATGGACAGTCGATTATATAGAAAATTGCTTTATATCCCCGGCTTTGGTATTGACAAATCTAGGACAACTAATGGAAAAGATATGGAAGACATAGTGATTCCTGCAGTAAAAGCTATGCATGACAACATTTATGTTCATAGGACTGATATTGTTGCTCATGTTTGGGATACTACTAAAATGGAGAGGACTAAATTTGCAAGTAGTCCAACTGCCGAAACGGAAAAAAAATTAGTCCGAGATTTTATAGATACATATAAAAGATTGCCGTTTGGAAATATTCAAAATCCGTGCAAAAGAAACCTTGGTGGTCCTGACAAGGAACATTTTGATAGTCTATTTGACGAAGTTGCTTAAATTTTTTAAACCCTATATATAAAAGGAAATAAATGAAGAAAATTATTAGTATATTAATTACTTTAATTGCATTTGCAACAGTTGCAAATGCAGCAGAAAAGCCAACTGCAGGATTGGTGTTAGTTGGTCCAAAAAGTGATGGTGGCTGGAGTATGAGACACTATCAAGGAATGGTAGAGTCTGGTTATGAATTTGATTATGTAGAAGCTGTGCCAGAAGCAGATTCAGAAAGAGTATTTACCCGTTTAGCTCGTAAACATGACGTGGTGTTTGGCACATCTTTTGGTTACATGGAACCAATGGTCAGTGCTGCAAAGAAATTTCCAGATGTTAAATTTATGCATGCCACAGGATTTAAAACTGCAGATAATCTTAATAACTATAATTGCAGATTATTCCAAGCACGATACCTAGCTGGTATGGCTGCAGGTTTGCTTACAAAAACAAACAAGATTGGATTTGTAGGCTCGCATCCAATTCCAGAAATCATTTCAAACATTAATGCAGCAACACTTGGTGCTAAGAGTGTAAACCCTGATATTACAGTCCAAATTGTTTGGATTAATTCATGGTTTGATCCTGCAAAAGATACAGCAGCAGCAGATGCTCTTCATTCAGCTGGAGTGGATGTATTCTTTACAACAACAGATTCACCATCTGTAGTAATGCTTGCTCAAAAAATGTCAACTCCGGAGAAACCACTTTGGGGCATGGGCAATGATGCTCCAATGAACGATTTTGGACCTGACCGTTATGCAACCGGACCAATGTTTAATTGGGATGTATATTACAAGCATGTGATGAAATCAGTAGAGGATGGAACGTGGGAAGTTGACACACCATTTTGGGGTATGGAAAAGGGTTGTGTCGGTCTTAGTCCGTGGGGACCAAATGTGCCTGAAGAAGTTGTACAAATTATTGAAAGAGAAAAGCAACGGTTCGAAACAGAAGAATATGATGCTGCTTATCCTTTTTCAGCTGGATATACAAAGCAAGACGGTACAGTAGTTCCTCCGGGACAAACTAGAACTGATATTGATTCTATGAGCTATTACGTAGACGGTGTAATTACTGAAATGCAATAACAATTAAAAAAGGGGGGCTACTAGCCCCTACTAACTATGAAAATTCCAGTTATAAATTATCAAGATCAAAACGCCCACCTTAAATTAGATGCAGCCTTTAAAGACACAGGGTTTGCTTATCTTAAAACAGATACTAACATTTCTAATATTTTAAAACATGCACAAGAGTTTTTCTCATTAAGTAAAACAAAAAAGAATAAAATAGCTTACAAATCTACTGAAACCAATACAGGCTATCAAGGTATGATAGAAAGTTTAACTCCAGGTACACCTGTAGATTTAAAAGAAGCTTTTAATTGGTGTGAACACAGAAATGATAATCAATGGTATAACCAAGAACAAAAATATACCTGTTTAAGTTGGAATAGGCAGTTATTTGTTTTAACAAATCGAGTGCTGAGATTAATAGAACTAGCATTAGATTTACCAGAACTAGAGCTAATTTCAAAACATAACAAATCTAAATCAACTACAACACGGATTTTACATTATCCTAAATGGAATGACAGTATACAGGAAAATCAAATGCGAGGCGGAGAACATACTGATTACGGCACTGTAACAATATTATTTACAGATGAAAATCCTGGACTGCAAATTAAACCTAGGAATACTAATGAATGGATCGATGCGCCATACATACCAAATACCTGTATTGTCAACGTTGGCGACTTATTACAACGTTGGACTAACGACTGTTATGTTTCTACTCCTCATCGTGTTGTTAATACTAACCTCAATACTAGCCGTTACAGTTTCGCTCATTTTGTACATCCCTGCGATGATGTCCAAGTTGACAGTCTTGTTGGAGAACAAAAGTACGAAACAATAGGCGCAAAAGAATATTTGGTTTGGAGATTAAACCAAAGTTATTAATCAATTTAGGATATATATGTTAATTGCCCCCAGTATTTTAGCAGCAGACTTTAGTAAATTAGGACAAGAAATTGTAGATGTGAGTCAAGCAGGCGCTGATTGGATTCATATTGATATTATGGATGGTCATTATGTACCTAACATATCATTTGGTCCTGATGTTATGAAATCTGTAAGACATTGCACATCAATACCATTTGATGTGCATCTAATGATAGAGCCTTATGAAAATTATATAATTTCCTTTGCAGAGGCTGGTGCTGACCATATTACAATTCACGCAGAAGCAGGTAATCATTTACATAGAGGAATTCAAACTATTAAAAATGCTGGTAAAAAAGCAGGAGTAAGTTTGAATCCAGCAACGAATGAAAGTGTTTTAAATTATATATTAAATGATATTGATATTATATTAATTATGACTGTAAATCCTGGATTCGGAGGCCAATTTTTTATACATGACCAATTAGAAAAAATTAAAAATATTAAGTCTATTGTACAAAATAAAGATATTAAGATAGTTGTAGATGGTGGTATTAACTGTAATAATATAAAAGAGATTGCTGAAGCTGGTGCAGATGTTGCGGTTGCTGGTAGTAGTGTCTTTAAAAAAACAGATTATAAAAAAGCGATACAAGAATTAAAAACTTGACAAATTTTCTAAATACATATACAATTAACTATTAGACATCCTCGTCTCAAACTCGGAGAAATAAATGATAAGCGATGAAATAAAACAAAGACTAAAAGAACGAAACGTAAGATTCCACAGCAACGACAATATTAGCGAACATATTGCCCCATACGAAATAGAACTGCTACAAGAAGAAGTAGAACAAAAATTTAAAGCAGTACTAGACAGCCTAGTAATTGACACTGAAAACGATCACAACACAAACGAAACTGCAAAACGTGTAGCGAAAATGTATGTGCAGGAAATCTTCGGCGGAAGATATAAACCTGTTCCTAAAATTACCGCATTTCCTAACATGGGGTACAAAAGCCTATACACTAGCGGACCTATATCAATCCGTAGTACCTGTGCCCATCATTTCCAAAATATCGTAGGCAAGTGTTGGGTAGGTATTGTACCAGAAGATGAAGTAATTGGATTAAGCAAGTTTAACAGGCTTGTACATCACATTGCAGAGCGTCCGCAGATACAAGAAGAAATGACTACACAGATTGCAAAGGCATTATCTGAATATGCAAAGACTCCTAATGTTGCTGTTGTAGTTAAAGCAGAACATCACTGCATGACACACAGAGGTGTTCGTGAACATGAAAGTGACATGACTACCGCAATCATGCTAGGTGCTTTCCAATCCGATCCATATCTAAAGCAAGAATTTTATGACATATGCCTTAGTATGAAAGGACACCGATGAAGACATTAAGATATTCAGAAGCATTCTACTCAGTACAAGGCGAGGGCAATTTTATTGGTACTCCTAGCGTATTTTTAAGGAGCTTTGGCTGTAACTTCCGTTGTCAAGGTTTTGGACTGCCTAGGGGTGTAAAAAGGAAAAAGTACAGCGACGAAGTACGTGCGTTCTTAGACGACGGTGTTTTGGAAAATGTGCATCGCTTTGAAGATTTACCTATGGTTAGGACAGGATGCGATACATACGCAAGCATCTATCCAGAATTTAAAAAGTATATGATGGATAAGACTGTAGATGAAGTTGTAGAACATTTGCTTAGTTTAACACCAGAAGGAAAGTGGCAGATGGATAATGGACAAGATATACACTTTATACTAACAGGCGGCGAGCCTTTACTTTGGCAGAGATTTTGGATTGAATTATTCAAGCATCCGGGCATGGCAGATCTTAAGAATCTTACAATTGAAACAAATACAACACAACCGCTTAACAATAAATTTTTCTCGTTTTTATCTGAACAAGAGCAATTCAAAGTTACATGGGCTTGTAGTCCTAAATTAACTGTAAGTGGGGAGAAATGGAGTGATGCAATTAAGCCTCAAATAGCTTGTCAATATTTGAATGTACGTAACAGTAAAATGTATCTTAAATTTGTAGTAGCAGACGAAACTGATATAGAAGATGTTAAAAAAGCTGTTGATCAATATATAGAAGGTACAGTAAATGTTCCTGTATATGTTATGCCAGTAGGTGGGTGCAAAGAAGAATATGGTGCAAATAAAATAAATGTAGCTGCACTAGCACTCGAAAAAGGCTGGAGGTATAGTCCTAGGCTGCAAGTAGATTTATTCGGAAATAGTTGGGGTACATAATGTTAAACTGGTTTAAAAACAAACAAAAAACTCATATATCACCTGAAGAAGAGCGTAGATCTATCCTTGCAAAAGAAAAAGAAATTGCTTCAAAAAAAGGTCTAGCGTGGGTGGCAGTGCTTGACACCCAAGTTAATCCGGAAAATATTCGCAATGGATTCTTTGAATTAGATTGGAACAATCAATTTATTGAAGAACTAATTGATGCAGGCTACACAGGCGAAACAAATGAAGAATTAGTCGATCAATGGTTCAGGACTATTGCTACACAAATATTAAATGAGCAAGGGGTTGACAACGACCGCGGAATCGGGTATATTAAAGTATAAACATTCTAATCTAAATAGATATGGCAACTTATATTCTAGTTGATAGTGCAAACACATTCTTCCGTGCTCGCCATGTTGTACGTGGCGACATTGAAACGAAAACAGGCATGGCGCTACATGTCACATTAAGTTCTGTTAAAAAGGCTTGGCAGGATTTTAACGGCGATCATGTAGTATTTTGTTTAGAAGGTCGTAGCTGGCGTAAAGATTTTTACGCTCCTTACAAGCGTAACAGACAAGAATCTCGTGATGCACTTACTGAACGTGAAGCAAAAGAAGACAAAGCATTTTGGGAAACATTTGATCAATTCAAAGACTTCATAATAGAAAAAACTAATTGTACAGTATTACACGACCCGCAGCTAGAAGCAGACGATCTAATCGCAGGTTGGATTCAGCAGCATCCTAGCGACCAACACGTAATTATTTCAACTGACGGAGACTTTGCTCAACTCATATCGCCTAATGTTAAACAGTATAACGGTGTGACAAATCAAACTACGACAATAGATGGATATCTAACAGAAAAAGGTAATCCTGTAAAAGATCGCAAAACAGGAAAACCTAAACCTGCACCCAATCCAGAATGGCTGCTATTTGAAAAATGTATGCGAGGAGACACTAGTGATAATGTGTTCAGTGCATATCCAGGCGTCCGTAAGAAAGGTACAAAAAATAAAGTAGGATTGCTCGAAGCATTTGACGATAAAAAGTCAAAAGGTTTTAATTGGAACAATCTTATGCTGCAACGCTGGGTTGATCACGAAGGTGTTGAACATCGTGTACTGGATGATTACAATAGAAATGTTATGCTATGTGATCTTACAGCACAACCGCAAGAAATTAAAGAAATAATTAGAAACAAAATACTAGATGCACCTAGTAAATCTGTAGGACAAGTAGGAATCAAATTTATGAAATTCTGTGCAAAACACGAATTAAATAGATTATCTGAACAAGCTGATGCATATGCAAAAATTATAAACTCTAGCTATAACGGAGACACACAATGACAGTTCACGCGAAAGAAATCATAAATGGTAAATTTTGGATTTTAGAAGACGAAGGTGAAAAAGTAGCCACTCTTTCTTTAGCAGATGACAAATTTTTATTAGCTGATCGTAAAGGCACTAGATTTTTTGATAACACTGTTTCTGTAGAAACAGATTTTGGGAAACAAATTGTTTGGGAAAATTTAGAAATTGTCGAACATCACTTTAATGAAGTACATGGTTATCAAGCGTCTGTTAAACCATTTAATGCAATGTATAATATACAAAAAAAATTACCTTTGTTCACAAAAAGTAAAAATTCAAAAAGTATTTATTGTGCAGGATACTATATTATAAAGTTTGATAAAGGATGGGTTAAAAGTTATTGTCCTAAATTAATTACAATAGAAAAATATCAGTACGAAGGACCTTTTAAAAATAAAATCGAAATGAGATCTGCGTTGGCTAACAAAAATGCAAAATAATACACCTTTAAATACAATACCAATAGAAAATTTTATAAAATTAATAAAAGCAGCAGATGCAAAACGCGACAGAGAAATTAGACTTTCTATACAAGATGCAAAGAATTTGACGTATGTTTTAACATTATTACTGGCAGATTTATATAATAAAAAAATAAAGGATAAGGAGTCAACACAAGAAGAAATAATATCAATAACTGTAGACGGTGGTAAAGGATGGTAAATACACTTATGAGTAGACCAAAACCAAATATATTACTTGAGCATACCAATAAAGTAAATTATAGAGTTGAACAAATATTAGATGCAGAAGCTGTATGGATGGTTGTATATAAAAACAAACCATTTAATCTTAGAAGTGGACATAGCTTGTTAAGTCATCCCGGACCAAAATATAAAAAAACAAGTTTTACTAATCCTGGACATGCTTATAACCTTGCCAAAAAATTAAATTCATTATTTGAAACAAATGATTTTTCTGTAAAAAAGATTGTAGATTTTACAAATGACTAATAAAGAAATATTTACAAAAATTTTTTTAAAACAAGCTGATATAGCTATATCTCCTCCAACCTTAAAACTTTATACAAGAAAATGGTGGCAAAATACTAGAGATAAAGATAAAGGCGGCCTGCGTTTAACCGAAGAAGGATTTAATTTTCTAAGCAATCAAATAGATTTAAGATTTTACGAAATACCGTTGCCTAGGACACTCAAGTTGACCACACAAACTATTATTTTCCTTGATCAATTTATAACTTGTCCTTACTTCCTAGAGCAAAGTAGTATTTTTGTGACAGATGAAAAGAAATCTATGGAACTACATCTTTTTAGTGGTGATTTAGAAAAATATGGGTTAACAAAGGCGATGAGTAGATATGACTGATAAAGAGTTGCAGGACATACTAGCTGAACTTTCGGATAGTCCATCTACCTTCAAAACTGCTATAGAAACATACAAAAATATGTCCGATTCAGATCTTAAGCGAGAATTAGGCGAACAAATTAAACAGGCCAAAGAAAATTTTGAAAAGCTAGACATAATGCTAGAAGACTTGCAATGGGACATAGAAACTGAGCTTGTTAATGAAATTTTATCAAAAAATTCTCAAAAAAACTCTTGACCTTCCCTACACACCTGCTATACTATTATTATGTTGCGTAACAGAGCGCAGCGCATTTTAACCCTACCAGGAGATACTAAATGGATACTGCACGAACACTTTCCCCAAACAAAGCCAAGTCACGTATTTCACATGCTATCACTAAGAAGCGTCCAGTATTCATTTGGGGGCCTCCAGGCATTGGCAAGAGTGACATTGTGCATCAGATCGGTGATGCACTTGATGCTCATGTGATTGATGTCCGATTGAGCTTGTGGGAGCCAACTGACATCAAAGGTATTCCTTATTACTCTGCAGAAGACAACAAGATGAGCTGGGCTCCTCCAGTCGAGTTGCCCGACGCTGCTATGGCTTCACAACACAAAGCTATTATCTTATTCTTAGATGAGATGAATTCTGCTGCACCTGCTGTACAGGCTGCTGCATATCAGCTTATCCTTAATCGTCGTGTAGGCGCTTACGAACTACCAGACAACGTTTATATTGTTGCTGCAGGTAACAGAGAAACTGACAAAGGTGTTACTTATCGCATGCCTGCTCCGCTTGCTAATCGCTTTGTTCACTTGGAACTTGCTGTAAGCTTCGACGACTGGTTTAACTGGGCTGTTGACAATAAAATCCACAAGGATGTTGTAGGCTTTTTACAGTTTGCCAAGCGTGATTTGTATGATTTTGATCCTAAGAGTCCCAATCGTTCATTTGCTACTCCCCGCAGTTGGAGTTTTGTAAGCGAATTGCTCGAAGACAATCTCGACGACGAAACTACAACTGATCTTGTATCAGGGTGTGTCGGAGAGGGTCTTGCTATTAAGTTCGTTGCACATCGCAAAGTTGCTGCAAGCATGCCTAATCCAACTGACATCCTCGAAGGTAAGATTAAAGAGATCAAATCAAAAGAGATCTCTGCAATGTACTCACTTACTGTTTCACTGTGCTACGAACTGAAAGAAGCATGTGACAAAGGTGACAAGAAGTTTGACTCTAAAGTTGACAAGTTTTTACGTTTTATGATGGATAATTTTGAAACTGAACTTGTTGTTATGGGTGTAAAACTTGCACTTACACAATATCAGCTCCCAATCGATCCGGACGAAATTGAGTGCTTTGATGAATTCCACGAGCGTTTCGGACGTTACATTACAAAAGCTCAACAAGCTTAATCCTACCGGGCGCCAAGTGCGCCCATTTTTTCCTTGACTTCTTACCCGCATTCTCATATAATATAAGTATAATTACATCATAGGAGACTTTATGACAGTTGACACAAAAGAATTCCAGCCAAAAGATTTATCTCCAGAAGAACTTGCTAAGATGAGCAAGGAGGTCGAAGACAAAATTATTGTTGCTCGTGTAGGTCTTTTGCTACGCCATTCATTTTTCGGCAATATGGCAACTCGTCTTAAAATCAAATCCTGCGATGCGTGGTGTCCTACTGCTGCAACTGACGGCAGACACCTCTACTACAATACACAATTCTTTAACGAACTTACAGAAAAACAGATCGAATTTGTTATTGCACACGAAATCCTCCATTGTGTATATGATCATATGAGTCGCAGAGATGATCGCAATCCTATGCTGTACAACGTTGCCTGTGACTATCTTGTAAACAATCTATTATTACGTGAACGCATTGGCGAGAAAGTCACACAGATTCCTATTTTCCAAGACTACAAGTATGATGGCTGGACTAGTGAAGAAGTCTATGACGAATTGAAAAAAGAAGCAGATGAAAAGGGTGAAGAATTTATTAAGGAGTTAGGAGATTTACTAGACGAGCATATGGACTGGTCCGAAGGCCCCGAACAAGAAGGGCAAGGATCCGGAGCAGGAGATGATGACTCTGAAAATGGCAGACCACGCAAACTAACAGCAGAAGAGATCAAAGCAATCAAAGACGAAGTAAAAGAAGGTATGTTGCAGGCTGCACAAGCTGCAGGTGCAGGTAATGTTCCAGGCGAAATTAAACGCATGATACAAGAACTTACCGAGCCTAAGATGAACTGGCGTGAGATTATCCAAACCCAAATCCAATCTACTATACGTAATGATTATACATTTGCTCGCCCAAGTAGAAAAGGTTGGCATACCGGTGCAGTATTGCCAGGAATGAACTTTGAGGATACAATTGATGTATGTGTTGCACTTGATATGAGCGGATCTATTGGACAGGATCAAGCTCGTGACATGCTCAGCGAGCTACAAGGTATTATGCAACAATATAAAGATTATAGAATTAAAGTTTGGTGCTTTGACACACAAGTTTATAACGAACAAGATTTTTCATCTGATAATGGAGATGATGTAAATACATATGAACCAAAAGGCGGCGGGGGCACAGATTTTATGTGCAATTGGGAGTATATGAAACAGAATGACATTGAGCCTAAGAAATTCATTATGTTTACAGATGGCTATCCTTGGGATAGTTGGGGCGACGAGGATTACTGTGATACAATTTTTATGATACATGATTATCATGACAAAAACTTTCAAGCACCATTTGGATTAACAACGCATTATGACAATGCTTAAAATAAAAAGACCTAATCATCTTAACATATATAATGTAAGGCAACCAAATACTGCTCCGTCATATTTTGAATACATCTATATTCCATTACAATATAATTTGAAAGAAACAATTTCGAGATGGATATTAAATAATTTAAAAGGTAGGTTCTATGTTTCAAATTCATTAATGTATACAAACAATAAAAAAATTGAAGAATGCCTACAAATAGGATTTGAAGATCCAAAAGAACTTTCTTATTTCACATTGGCTTGTCCTCATTTGAAATATTATTAAATATAACACACATTTTTTTTAAAGGAATTATTATGCCAGAAAAACAAGTAGAAGAACAAAAAGCAGATGCGCAAGAAAGCGATCAAAATGTAGAGTTAACTGTAAATGACTTAAATGCGTTGAAGCAAATTATTGATGTTGCTAGTAGCAGAGGAGCTTTTAAACCAAATGAAATGACTACTATTGGTACAGTTTACACAAAATTAGAAACTTTTTTAAGTGCTGTTGCTGCTCAACAACAAGCAGCCGGAGGACAGGATGCTTAAACACATTGGTAGACTTAAAAAATCTAAAAGGAAGGTAGTAGTTGCATATCGAACATTACCAGGAGATTCTTCTTCATGTGTATGTGTTTCTACAGAAAATTTAGAAGCAGCAGATCACGACAGTTTAATAAAACTAGTAGAATCAAATGCTGGGCAAAATTCATATGAATTTGCCCAAGTAATGGCAAGAGGTACATTATCTGATGGTAGCAACATGCTTGCTAGATTTCATACTACTGGAAAAATGATCAAAGTCAAAACAAATGAAGTAGAAATGACTCCTGATACCAACAACTCAATATCTTTAGATGAATTAAACAAAATAATTGCAGAGCAAAAAGGTGTTACTATAGACGATTTAGCACTAACAGCCGATAATCAAGAACCTACTCAATCAAAAAAAGCCAATTCTAAATCAATAGACATACAGGATAATTTACCTACAACTGATAATGAGGCACTAACTGACGAAGCATTAGCTGCAAACTATAGATCACAAGCTGATACAATGTTTAAAGAAGCAAAAAGATTAAGAGAAGAGGCTGAAAAACTACACCCAACTAAAAAGAAAACAGTAAAAAAAATTCTAGAGTCTTAAAATGGATGATCAATGGGTTGAAATTTTTAAGAATTTAGAACTTACAACTATACCTATTAAATATTTGCATTCTGTTAGAATAACATTTAACGATAATAAAATTTGGGATATAGATGTAAAAAAAAGTAAACTAAATAATGATAACACAAATATAGAAGAATCATTATATAAGCTTTTTGAAGAATACGAAGACACTATCCAAGATATTGATTTTAGATTAGACACAAAAAAAATTAAAAAAGATATCCAAAAAAAAACTACTACTTTTCTAAAAAAAAGAAAATAGAATTTTATATAAATATATAAAGCAAGGAATATTAGGAGTTATAAGACATGGCGTTACGAATACGTAGAGGAACAGACTTAGAGCGCATTGGCATTGTTTTCGTAGAAGGTGAGCTAGTTTACTCAACTGATACAAAAAGATTATATATAGGGGACGGAGTTACTGCAGGTGGTGTGAGCGTTTCAGATTTGATAAATGACACATCTCCACAATTAGGTGCCGATATAGACTTAAATGGACAAGATATTGTAGGTTTTGGTAATATCAACATTAGCGGAGATATTTCAGCGACAGGAACACTTACCATTCCTACCATTATAACAGATGTAACGGGTAGTATTTTTGGCGACGATTCCCAGCCATTAGTTGACGGAGCAAACAGCAAACTAGTACTAGATAATAATGTGCTTTCTGATCTTCCTGATGTAGATGCAGAGAATCCAGCTAACGATGATGTACTTAGGTATTCAGCATCCTCAAGTACTTGGATACCAACAAACAGTATTACAGCATCTATACAAGGTGTCAATGGTCAAGTCTTAGTTAGCAGAACTAGCGAAAATGTATATTTAGGCAATAATTCTATTGAGGATTTAAAGGATATTTCTTATCCTGGCACTATATATCCTGGAGATGTATTAAAATGGGACAGCTCAACAAACAAATGGATTCCTGGACCTGTAGTTCCAAATGTTTTAACTTTGAGTACCATAACGATCTCTGACACTGCAACTATTGATACTTTAACTGCAACAAATACTACTGTAGACACCTTAGAGGTAAATACCACGATACACACTCCTTTCATAGAAGCATTGACAATAGAAGCAAGCCTAATAGGTACAGATTCTAGTGTGTTGATTGATCACGTAACAGGAATAGGTTATATTGATATACAAGGTGATGTTATTGGAGACGTGATCGGAAATGTTACTGGAGACGTGTTCGGGAATGTTACTGGTGACTTGACTGGAGACGTGTTCGGGAATGTTACTGGTGACTTGACTGGAGACGTGTCAGGGAATGTTAGTGGTAATTTGACTGGTAATGTAATTGCCAGTATTGTAACATCAGACTCTTTAACCACTCAACTTATCGCTGTTCCAGCTAAAAATTTAGAAATAGTAGATTCAACCGGAGTAAACGGTTTTTGGTACATTAGAGTAAGAGGACAAGGACAAACTAGATTCCAATTGAATTATAACCGCTCTGATCTAGATCTGTCAGGTGCTGGTAACGACCATGGCAGATTAGATTTCACCCGATCAGATCTTAATGGAGAAGATATAACAGATGCTTTTATCAAAGGCGGAACAGATGGATTTAAATTTTTCTGTCGAGGACCGATACAAAATTTTCCTGCAACAGCTAGAGTTTACATACAAGAAGACGGGTCCTTATCAATAGGAACAGACATTGCTACTGCTAGATTAACTGTAGACGGTGACGCTGCATTTGGTGGGCCTGTTAACTTAGGTACTTATGCTGACAGCACTGCAAGAGATGCAGATATTACTTCTCCTGCTGCAGGAATGATAATTTTTCTTCTTGATGATGGATCTCAAGGTGGCTCTCCTGCTGTGCCAAAATTCCAAGGGTATGATGGCAGCGGATGGGTAAATCTATCATAAAAAATTATAATGGATGTATTAAGTCTAACATTACTGTCATATCTTTTATATTTTATTACTTCTACAATTGGTATTACCTTTGGTTATCATCGCTTTTATGCCCATCAAACATTTACAACTAGTGTATTCCACGAAATTTTAATTTTATACTGTGGCATGCTCTGCGGATGTAAATCTCCCTTGACTTGGGTCGGTGTTCACAGAATGCATCATACCTATTCAGACACTCCAAAAGATCCTCATAGTAGAAAATATTTAAAATGGTATGTAATTTTATTCAGTCTTTGGAAAGTAAAAAACATTCCTAGAAAATTTATAAAAGATGTAATAAAAAATCAATACATTGTATTTGTTCACAAAAATATCTATCTATTATATGCTGTAAATGCTTTCATTCTATTTTTATTATTTGGAATTGATTCGATAATAATTTTATCTTTAATTTCTCTATTATCATACATAGGTTTTGGTGCATTAAATTTGTGGGGCCATACCTCCACTGGCACTGCAAAGAATTGTTTTTGGTTAAGTTTTATTGCTCCTTTTGAAGGGGACCATCATACTCATCACATAAATGCAAGTAAATAAATTACTAGCTCAAAGCACAGCAGTAAGAACAAACGTTCTTAGCGAGGTTCGGAAAACAATATCTCGTATACCTTATGATTTGGACAACGTAACTCCGTATAAAACAAATATAGTTCAATGGTTGCATCCTATAATAGATTTATCTAATTTTTATGTTTATCCAATGAATGGTATTACACAAGGCTTAGATTGGTGGTTGTCAAATGAAAAACGAAAAATTTTTTTAGACGACGGCGATTATCAATGGGTTCCAAAAACAGCTACAATACATGATTCATATATCCATTATATAAGTTGTCCTAGTAGTATACATGGTAATTATAGAAACATTCCTACTGATATTCCTGTTGCTTTAGACTTAGCATATATAGGTAGTACCAAAATTATTGAAATAAAAAATAGTGATAATATCGAATATGTATTTTATAGTTTAAGTAAATCATTTGGCATTAGAAACATTAGAACAGGATGGTTTTTTTCTAGGACACAAGATAATAAATTAGAAAACCTAATAAACAGTGCAAAATATTATAATTATATTGCTCATAATGCATCTGAAGAAATTATAAAAACATTTGATATTAACTATGTATACAACCGACTTAACAACTTACAATACAAAATTTGTGATAAATTAGATTTAACACCTAGCGATTCGGTTTGGCTTGCAACATCAACTAATCCAATTTACAATAAATTCAAACGTACAAACAACATAAATAGAATTAGCTTATCACCATTAATGGCAGAATATAATGAATAAACATGTATTACCTAACGTTGCAGAATTTCCATTTACTATTGATTTTAATAAAGTCAATGAATATTTTTTAACCATAAAAGACAAATTTATCGATGTTAGGTCTGCTAATCCGATGCTATGTGACAATCACATGGAATTAGTTAAAAATGTATATGACAACTTTGAACAAATAAATTTAACTAACCCTTCAGAAATTTTGCCTTACACAGAAAATATTAAAGAAAGATTGAAAAGACAAGAAGAACATTTGTACAATGTAGCTACACCTTTTTTCAAAGATACTTGGCTAGAAAATAATTTAAAAAAACTTTTTAAAGCTCCTGTAAGTCGCATACGTATAACAAAATTGTCAGCAGGAAAAACTATTCCTTTCCATGTAGATTATAACGTAGATTATGCTGTAAGATGTATCTATCCCATTGAAACAGATAAAAATGTAAAAAATCTTTTTAAAAGAAAAAACAAGATTGAAGAATACAATTTAAAAGCTGGAAAAATTTATTTTTTAAATGTAGGTTTTCCACATTCTGTTGTAAATGATAGTCTAAATGATAGGACTGCTTTGATGTTTTCATTAAAAGGCACTGAAGATTTAAATTTCTTGCAGAATAATTTATGCACCTAAAATGGTATTTAGAGCCTATAGACAGCCATTTAAATGCAATAAAAACTCTATTTGAAAAAAATTCTACTCACAGACACGCAGATAATTACTTAAAATGGCCTTTATTTGAATACACTAAATTTGCTAGAATGGCATACTATAATGGAGAACTAATTTATTATAGTGCTGGAATAGAAAGACCAGAATATAATAAATCAATAAGAATTATGAGCCGACATACTCGAGAAAGAACTTACAATTTTGGCACTAAGTCTAATGATTTAGCAAGAGGATTAGAAACTTTGGATCTTAGTACAAAGTATGCATTAGCCCTAGGCTATACCAGTATCTGGCTAAGTAGAGAGGAAAGTCCTAAACTATTTGAATATTTTGCTAAATTCTCAAAATACCTTTGGAATATTTCACACGAACAATTGCACTATGGCGGACATCAATTTATTATGAGAATAATGTGACTAGTATAATCTTTCCGCCTGGAAAATTTATTTGTTACTTACGCCAGCCAAAAAGTGCAAGTCTTAGCATGACACACTGGCTTGTAGAGTTTGCTAAAATTAATCATCGTCCCTATTTAACAAGTTTAAATTATAAACAAAGCAACTTTAATGTTGACATTGAACAAGACACTATAATTACGCATCACATGACTGCGGCGAGAGCCAAAGAAACATTTCCACAGTGGTGGAATAAAATGGAAATAATAGTTACTGTCCGCAACCCATGGAATTTATTAGCAAGTAAATTTTATCATATGAAAAAGCTAGGAGTTACACAAGTACCTACAGACACATTTAACCGCTTCTGTCAAGGACTTTTAGAACTACGTGGCACATTGAATCCAGGTAAAGATTACTACACATTAGACGGAACTATAGTAGCCAAACACATCCTTCCTATAGAACATTTACGTAATTATTTAAATAGTATCTTTAGCGGATATATATTACCAGATTTACCAGTTTTAAACACAGGTACACACAGCAAGGCTACATATAAAACGTTATACAAAGATTGGATGCACGACCAAATCTTAAAAGATTTTGCATACGAAATAAAACTATTTGACTACGAATTTTGATGTAATGGTCGAGTTGGATCACTTTCCCATCCTAATACAATGCCGTCTTCTTCAAAATTTAACTTATTAATATTTGTTAATGGTGTCAGACTATCTTGCGGGCGTTTATAGTCAGCAGCATTATTTTTTTCATGATCACCTAAAACAATTCCTCCTTCTCCATATACACTTCCAGTAGCAAATCCGTAACGAGCACAATAGTCTTCAGTTTCTTCTCTACGTCTCACTCTAACATCCATCGTATTAGATTCTCTACCATTTAGTGAAATCCATTCATTTTTTTTGTCAATATAATAATCAAACATATGATCTTTGAACACAGGAGCTCCAGGTAGTATAATCATTGTTCCGCCTATTTCAATTCTACTAATTGGTTTTCCTTGTGCCATGCTGGCATGTTCTCTTATCCATTTAAGATTTTCTTTATGATGTTTTTCTCGTTCACTAGGATACCCTATTACCATTAGCAGTACTACTCTTATTTTGTACTTTTTGTACATTTCAAGATTTTCTTCCATAGTAGCATTGCTAAACTTTTTACGCATCTGTGTACGAATTTCTTCTGAGAAACTTTCTACCCCGATACTTAGTTGTTTCACATTTGCTTTAGACATTTTTTCATACAACCTTTCAGGCTGAAATTTAAAAATTGCTAAACCTTTGATACTTCTAAACTTAGAACCATCTGCGATAATTAAATCTAGCAACTTTTCAAACTCGCTTTGATTACCATTTATTAAACTATCGTAAAAATATATTTCGTTTATGCCTTTGTTGTATAGCATTAGCATTTCGTCATAAATGCTTTCGGCACTGCGCCATCTAAATTTAGGCCAATACTGTTCTACATCACAAAATGTACATTTACGAACGCATCCTCTACTACCCATTATTCCTGCTTCAACTCTATTACTAGTCCAGGCTGAATTATGATGTACTCGTAGTCCGCCTGGATCTCCTGGGATATATTTAGAAAAATCTAGTCCTGTATAATCTGCTGGCGGTAAGGAGTTAAGGTCATCAATTTGTATAGATTTAACAATTCCGGGCTGTATCTCTCCTTTAAGTATTTTAGGAAGCACAACATCGCCTTCGCTTTCAACTGCATAATCTGCTATATTATTTGCTATAATCCAATTTGCATATGTTGCTATAGGAGCGCCGCCGACAATTATCTTTTTAGTAGGAGCAAGTTTGCGGATTTTAGGAGCCAGAAGTTTCAAACTAGGCAAACTACGATAGCTAAAACAACTGATGCCGATCCATTCAGCATTGTTGTTTGCTATTTCTTCTGCCCACTTATCAAGAAAGTTGTCGTATACTTCATTGACAAACTGATTAAATCGATTACCTTTGTATAAATCTGTGTTAGACTCTTTCCATATTTCCCACCAGTCCGTATGTATAGTAGCATTCCAGAGGTCCCAGTTAAAATCTCTTACTTCTACGGCTATGCCTTGCTGCTTACAAGCCGCTTGAAGGTATCCGATTGCTAGACTAGGAGTATTGACTCCATTTTTAGGTATAGTACATAGTAAAAGTTTCATCCTTTGTAATCGAGAACTAGATGAGTAGCTCTAGCATCTGAAAAGTTTCCAGTACCATGTGTACGTGTAACATCTAGATCCCAAACTTCTCCTTCTTTAAGGTTGTATCTCATTTTATTTTCATCTTCAAAGTAATTTGTTTCACTAGACTCTAATACCAAATGAATTCTGTTCGTTACTCCACTTTCTTCCTTATCACCGTCAATGTGCGGCTGCAATGTGTAGTTTTTATACTTTGTTGCAATTGCTGCTTCGCACTCTAATACATCATATCCAGTTTCTTTAAAAATAATAAACTTTATTTTATTAATTATATCAACAGGATATTTTCCTCCTTTAAGTTGGAGCGTATGGTTTAAAGTTTGATGTCCGGGGAAAAATAATTGCAAACTTTTGTATGTTTCAAAATCTCTGTGAACTGGTTTCTTTTTATCAAGATTTCTGCTTGCATATAAACTTTTTTGTGTATTGCCTACAGGGTATACAATTGCTACTCTATTTGGGTATTTACTAAAATCTAAATGTTGCTCATAATCTTGCATTGCTGCAAGATAAGGCGCTAGCTCAGTTTTTAACTCAGTTAACATATCTTTAAAATTTGTGTCTAATAGCGTTACATTAGTCATTAGATAAAATCCACTATCATATGTATTCTTGTTTCTGTTTCACTATCGTTCATTGCTGCATGATATTTCTCAGTCTCTAAACGCCATACGTCGCCTTCTTTTGGCCACCACTTAGTTTTAGGATCATAAGTTACAAAATAACTGTGTTCAGTAGTTTCTAGCGGAATATGATACCTTACTAACCCTTTACTATCGATATGTTTCTCTAATCTAAACTTAGGACCAGCATATACTAATGCAACTACAGGAGTTTTATCTTTTATATTTTCTACAGATTGTATTTTGTTTATAATTTCTTGTATATAATTGTCAATATCGGCAGACTCTTTATAGTAAACACTTATCATACGTGTACTAAATTTGTTAATCATTGTATATAGAAAATATTCATCAGTTTCAATTACTTGCCAATTTTCGTCTAAGCGTTTATTCATTGTGTAATGCCCTAACCCTGCAGGATAATTAGTCATTACTCTTACAATATCGTCTGGATATTGTTTTGCAATGTTATGTAAATTATTGCAATAAGGGCTTAATATATCTTTTAGTGTATTTATGTCGATATTAATATCAATTTTTTTACATTGCATTTAAATCGCCTATTAAATGTAATCTATTTGAATTTCCAAGATTACATGCTGTATGTTCAACTTCGGTATCTAAAATATAAACTTTATTAGTTTGACAATTTACTTTTAATTCTTCTGTTTCAAGAAAGCACTGATCATTTGTTACAATTGGAATATGCAAACGTTTGCCGCCGAACCAATCTGTGTGCCAATTCATTATAAAATTTGGACTCATACAAGCAACAACAAAGTCTGTAATATTATATTTTTTTTTAATATCTTTTAAAAAATCTAACTCTAAATTGTTTTTATATTTACAATGATAAATTTCAATCATTGGTTTTGGACCTAAACATGTAAATCTTTCGTTATCTTCAAAGACAGGTAATGACTGCATTTGATTCCAATTTCGATGTTCCGAAATATAAAAAGTTATTCTACACGGTTTTTTTATAATATTTGCTAGATACTCGGCATCCTTTACTATAAAATTAACATCTTGTAAAATATTATAATCGCACGTATCAATTTCTTTGATCATTTAAAGACCTTTCTACTAAACTGCAAAACTTTTTATCAGTTAGTGGCACATACAACACAATATGACAGCGAAACACATCTGTTGGATTATCTACAGCATGATCGTATATGTAATTGAATATCCATACTTCTCCTGGATTATAATGTTCAGCATAAATTTTGCCTTCCTTACGAACTAGCATATATACATCAGGATGTGTGTACAATGGCAAATGTACAATTGCTTTATCATTAACAATAACATCGCTATGCCAAGGTAATCGTGCATGGTTGTGCCAATTTAAATAACCACCGTCTTTAATTTTCCATACGTGCATACGATATGTTGTATCAGCAATATACGTATTAATAAAATTTGTAATAGTAGGTAACTGATCGTAAATTTCAGTTTTGTAAAATTCCATATCTTCACTGTTTAAGCGAGGAACGTTATCTACTATGCTAGCAGCATATTTTTGATACTCTGGATATGCCCAGGCTGCTTCTTCTTTAGCTTGTTTACCTTGCCCTGTATAACTATGCGGAGTATAATTTACTATTGTCTTACTATACCAGTGTGGATGCAAAATCGGCCCTTTTTCCTGCGTTTCTTTATAATTACGTAGATTACAACGGCTAAATGTTTCATCATCTAACTGCTGTACTTCATTCCATGCCTGTTCATAATTAAAAAGCGGCAATTTTAATTTTAGATGAGGTATTTCTTTAATAGTAGTGCTAACTGGATTTTCTTGTTCATATCTTGCAACTTGTGATTCGTATCTTTGCTTTTCATCTAAATCAACTTTTTTATCAAAGTCAGGTACGAATTCATCTTCTTGGCTTTTCCAAGGAACTTGTAAGTTAGGATGTATTGTAGATTCGTCTATTATCTTCATGGTTTAAATCCGTTTTCGTAATGTGGTTTCCAATCTAAGTAGTCTACCATAAAGTGTATACGTCCAGTACAGCCCGGACGACTGTTATCAAATATATGTGTAGTTTGTGTGTCTACCCAATATGTAACACCCTTATCTAAACTTAACCAAGTTTCTTCAACAGATCCATCATTGTGTGTATACTGCCAGCCAAACTGTCCAAACGGTGTAGTAGTAATTGGAAGCTGATATCTATTGTATGTGTAACTATCGTTATGCCATTGCATACTAAAGTTAGGACCTTTGTACATAACTAACATAACTTTATTTCTGTCTTGATGGCCGTCTATTTCTGCAATTGTATCGATATATCTTTTTACATGTTTACCTACTGCAAAACTAGTATACTTTGGGCGTATACCATGCACAATATATTCTTCAGGTGTACCTTTTCGGAAGTAATTACAATTTAGTACATAATCATCAAATTCAATTTCTTCATACAGGCCTTGCTCTGTGCGTTCCTTCTTTTGTTCTGCAGGCATATAAGGAGTATGGCCAAGTGGCCAACTTAAATTAAAGTATTCTCCTCCTGGATTATCGTAACCACTATTAAGGTGCTTTTCTATTAAGTCTATTGCAGGTTGTAGATCACTTACTATATCATTATACCATTCTTCAGTCATTCCAGCATCAACAACTCGACTAAGGCCTAGTTCTTCGCTTCGGTGCATTACATCCTCCTAGTGCTGTATCCCATAACCAGTAACATGCTTCTGGGGTAGGTTCTATATTTAAAAGTAAAAACAAACAATCGTCAGTAAAACTAGCAACCCAATGTTTTTTTAATGTGTTCATATAATAACAAAGACCTTCTTTCATTTGAAGGATCCTATCTTCGTATCCCCACTTAAAGTCATCTGTTCCACAATTCCAAATAGGAATTGCAATTCTAATAGCATCTAAGCCATCATGATGCGGTGGAAATATTCCACCCTGAGACATCTTAATAAAGTGGCTACGACATAGAAAAGGTTCTGCATCCTTTAACAAAGGTATATGCTCTACAACTGCGTTATACAACTCTGTTTTTTGTCTAAAGTCTGTTTCTATCCAATTTGTGTTGTTTTCTTTATTATAACTACGTATACTATCAACTGCTGGACTAATTGTATTTCCATCTTTATTAACTATAGATAATCCACTAACTCCGTGATTTCCACGCTCATACCAACCGTGTTTATCTCCATATTCAAATACAATACGGGCAACAGTTTCATAATCGAATTTAGGATATAATGTTTCGAGAAAGTCGCCGCAGCTAACTATAGCAGCATAATTTATCTGTCTTTCAAGCATACTCATATGTACTAATCTCCTCTAACCATTTATCTTTTATTTCGTTTGTTCAATTAAAACATCGACTTGCGGCAGTGTGTGTATTTGATTCCACGGATTCATCTAAACAAACTCCGTATGTCGTTAATATATACATCTGCGTGAAATGTCAACTGATAGTTATAACGATCGTTATCTGATTTATTATCAACACAATGCGGTGTATGTGTGTCTAGTACTGCTGTTCGGGCATATAAAGTTTCTACTATTTCACCATTTGGCAATTTCCAACGAGTATAAGAACCTTCATTTGCTAATGGCATACTTACATTGCAGTTTCTAAAACTATCAACATGATATGCTATTCTAGTCTGCTTAGGAACAAATATAAATAGCCCACAATGGTAAAGTAATTTTTCTGGTAAGTCTAAATCTTTTTTGACCTTAACTGAAGTTTCGTAAGTAAGTTCTAGCAGTTCTTTATAAGGTTTTTGATCAGGTAATGGCTTCATGTCATAGCCTTCAGCATTAATATTTTGCTGATCCCATAGTTTACCAATAGTAAGATTATGAGCTCGGCGATAAATGCCGTCGTACGATTCGTCAACTTTGTTGTCAGCTAATACAAACTCAACTGTTTTGATTAACCTTAATAATTCTTTTTTATTAGGAATGTCATAGTCAACATCAATCCAAGGTAGGTTTTGTGTAAGCAAACTCATTTATTTCCCATTCATAATCATTATAAACATAGTTATCTAATCTTGATGTAAACTCATTTATATTAAAATTATATTTTTGTGTATTTTTACACGGAACATTGTCTATCATAAATAGTTTTTTCATAACTATAGGAATACTTGATATATCAAAAACATTTGCACAAACTTGATTATCAATTGTATAAATTTCTCTATTAAAATTTATTGTTCCGTGTATGTCTTGCAAACTTAGCACAAAGTCATTTAAATTATTAACACAATAAGATTCTTTTACTTGATAATTATACATTGGTAATGTGTATTTTATATAAATATAATAACTATATATTACTTTCCATGGATTACGAACAAACGTAAATTTGTAAGCACTATTCCATACATCAAGTCTTTTACTTAAATCTTTAGCCGGCATATGACTTATAAACTTATGCGTGTCTAGCGTATCAGTATATTTACTTTTAACATCTAAAATAGTGATTTGATTATTATATGCATATTCTCTCATACAAAATTTTAAAGAAAAACTTCCTGTTTTTTTAGTTCGCAAGTAAATCAACGGTGGTGTCTGATACAAAACTGTTGGCATATTTTTTTTCCATATTTCCGTCTGCAGAATATAATTTATAATAATGTCTTTTTGTTAAAAAATTATCAATATGATCTAACGTAAAATCTTTATAAACTAAACGAATTTCATTTGCTGCTATATCTAAATTATCATAAATATCAACTACTTCTCTAAGCCGCATATGATTTTTAATAATATACTGGACACTCAATAGATCAGTCAAATATACAATTTCCTCCTTAGTGCTTAAATTTTGTTTAAAGGCATACTGCTGATCATCAAAAAATGATTTAAATAACGGCATTTTATCAATTTTATCAAAAAAATCATAAGCTTGATAACGAATCGATTTTTTAGAAATTAACATAAACTTTCTAGCAAATCCTGTATTAAACAAAGTACTGAACCACCACCAATACATGTACATTTTTTCTAATTGTTCATTCGTATAACTGTAACACCAATTAAACATAGTCATACTGCGCCATTGTAATGTATCTGTCATGCTAACATTAGTTTTAATAAATCGAGCATTTTGTCGATTTTTATGATAATCGGTTAATTTCATATTCAAAAGGTCTTTTGGTGCAAAAATTTTTATTAAATTTGCATTATATTTTTTTCTAAATTCTTTTGAATAATATGTAGTATTAGGCATTACACTTAACGGATAGCATCTGTTAAATTTACAACCATTATCGATATCTTTTTGTAAAACATCTAACCACGTTTCATCTGTTTCGCCTGGCATACCTATAATTAATTCACTATTAATTTCATATCCTTGTTTTTTTACATTGTTATAAATTTCTAACATTTTTTCATTACTGATGTTTTGCCTACTTGCGACTTCTAAAGCTTCTTTTGTATGAGTTTGTATACTTAATTTCATAGTATTATTATTCTCTTCAAACTCTTTTTGTACTTTTGTCATTATTTCAGCAAGGTATTTACTTCCGTTTTTAGCAAGTCCACAAAACGTTACTTTCATATCGTTTTTTTTATACTCGTATTTCAATCGTATCATTTCATTTACATAATCCAAATCTACAGGAAAAACACCATAATTTGCATCTATAAATTCGATTCTATTAATGTTACCCTTAAATGCTAGTTCAAAAACTTTCATAATAACATCTTTATCAAATCTTGTTATTTTACTTTTTATTACACTTCCCCAATCACAAAATGCACAAGCATACGGACACCCCCTGTTTGTTTCCATAGGTATGACATAATTATCTCCTGTAAGGAAAAACATTTTAGTTAACGTTCCATCAGTATAAGGTGTAGGAGTATAATTTACTTTATACAATTTTCTGTCAACATTTACATTATTCCATCCTATACCAACAGTGCCTTCATGACTATCTATAGGATCATCTAGTTTAAGTAAAAATTGTTTGAAATTTTCTTCAGCTGGTCCAACAAAACATATATCAACATATTGTCTTTCTTTACAATATTCTTGTGCCTCTTCTTTATCTTCTGGTATTTGTGGTCCTCCATACACTACTAAACCATTTGGATTAATTTTTTTAAATCTTTTTGCTAACCTATCATTTATTTCTTGGTTCCATATATAACAAGTAAGTCCTAAAATATTTGTTTTTTGTAACTTTTTAGTCATTTGTGTATCAAAAACAGATCTCTGTAAAAATTCTGGTTCTAAAAAATTAAATTGTTCATTTATTTTAGCATTTCTTTTGCAGTAAGATATAAGGCACCCTACAGCATAAGGCAACCAATCTTGAAATTGAATACTAAAAGTACATAATAAAACATTTTTTTTCATTAGTAAAAATTGTCCATAAGTTAGACATTACGTAGGCGTTACTGTAATGTCTTTAATCCGATATGGCTGGCTTAGCACCCAATCTATTACGCCAACACAGTAATCCACACTCATTTTAGAAACATCTTTATGTGCTTGACTTTCAGTATCTATATATCCGAAGTTTACACATGTCGTATTAACTCCAGTAGTGAATAAATGATGGTTTGCTTCGCGTAATGCCTTCTTTTCAACAGAATATTTCATTAAGTATGTATAGTCGCTTGCGTGTGATCCAATGTTAATAATACGTTTACCTAATTCTGCTGCCTTGTACAGCATTTCAACCTGTTGAAATCCATCGTGCTTACAATTAATAAAGATATCACATTCTTCTAAAGAACCACAATTTCCATATTTAGTACTTAACGCTTTTCCTAAACCTCTTCTTACTCCTGTAATGTAAAATTTCATAAAACTTTCCTTTTTGGAATTTTGCTGTCAGCACTTGACACACAACTATCAGTTATACAAAATTCCGGTTTTTTAAACAAATTAAAACCTGTTTCAATATTTCCTAAAGGCACATCATGACAGCTATAACTTCTTTTTACACTTCCATCTGGTTCTCTAATAATTATACCCTGAAATCCTGCATTACAGCTCCATCCTTTAAATTTATTAAAATTAAAAGCATTAAATCTTTCCGCCTGATCTATATACCATTTTTTTCCATCTTTATCAGTAAACTCTACTTGCATATGCCAAGGCACACTCGCATCATTTTTACCCATTATTCCTGGATTGATATCATAAGACGGCTTTGGTCTATCATCCCATTTACGTTTAGATTCTGTATAGGCACGCTGTGGCATCCCATTCCATAATTTTGTTAATTGTTCATCTGTATACCCATCAACAACACGACTAGCAGTAGGATCACTTTGCGGTTTTAGTGTTACATTTATTCCTTGTTCATGGAAAAATAAAGCATTCTCCCAATCTCTGTCAAACCATTCAGGTACCATAACTTGATTTATTGTAATTTGAACATCGTTTTCTTGACATAGGATTAATTTATCCGCGAAATCTTGCATTTGATCTTTTGTGCATACATGTTCTGTATGTAAACTCGCTGTAATACTTGCCCTATGAAATGGTTTTGCATATTCAACATATTGTTTAAACCATTCTAATGGTCTAGAACAATTACTAGTCATGTGTATGCTTGTATAATTCGTGTTAGGAACATCATCTGCCAGATATTTTAAGATATCTAAGTATCCAGGATGAAATGTCGGCTCACCTCCTGACAAGCTAAAATGGAAACTATTAAATCCGTTAGTCCTTGCTTGCCTCTTTATTTCATCTATGGTCAATAGACATAATTTTGTAGGTCGATGATCTTTTGAATTAGATCTAGCATACGGCCAACAGTATGAGCAACGATAATTACAATATCTACCTAGTAACCAAGATACTGTAAAAATATCTCTATATAATAAAGTTCGTTGACCAACTTGTACTAAATCTTTAAAAGGTATTTTTGTAAAATCATAATTACTATATTTTAAATCTGTATTCATTATGCATATCTTTTTTCAATTATATTCTTGTATTCTTGTTTCGAAATCCAACATTTGTCTATTTCGTCTTGAGAAAATTCCATTATATAATCTTCAATAATTATTTTAAAATTTGTTACCTTATTCATAATACTATCATATATCTTTTTTCCTAGTATTTCATGATTTTTCTTACTTAAATGAGCAACTCTTATATCAGCAAATCCGTTACCTTCAACAATAAAACATGTATTGTTTTCTAACTCTTTCTGATATACTTCTCCCATTGCTGCTGTTTCCATAAAATAAATGTCTGTTAAAGTAGGTGAATTTTTTAAAGGATCATTATATACTGCTGGTACAAATAACGTATCAGGCCTCTTTTGTTGTATTTCTTTCAACATTAACTCACAAAAATGTATATGCCTAAAAGGATCGTAGCCATCAATACTTTTATAATAATATATTGCAGCTTTTGCAAAGTTATTATAATAGACATTTTTTTTATTCTTGCTTCCTTTAAATAGACTTTTATTTGGATTTGATTTGCGTAACGCATCTTGCACATTTACAACAGAATACCAAAGATCTTGTTCATGTTTTGCATTAAAGTCCTTGTGCCTTACCGAGAGCCTACGAAAACCTGATACAAGAAATATGCAACAATCATATTTTTCATGATTATGCAGCCACTGATAATAGGAATAATAGATATCGGTACCACCCCTACCATAATCATGCACTGTATGCCCCTGTTCAGCAAAATAATCATGCCAAATATAAGTATCTTCCCTTATTTTTTCTCTTAAGTAATTTGTATACTTGTTTTCCTTTAAGGTTGAACAAATCCACAATACAGGATTAACTTTTTCTGCAAAACTATCTCCAAAAATTCCTATTTTCATCCTATCTCCTTAAACCATTTTTCAAATTCTGGTCTTATATCAAAAATATTTGTATTTCGTATTTTATCTAATGCTAAAATAAATTCTTTAAATCTTTTCATTAATTTATAATCTTTTTTTCCGGGCAATAAATTAGCAGGTAATACTTTTCTTGGATCTAAAAAATCTGGCGAAAACACATACGAAGCATGATAATCAACTTTTAAACCATTTTGCCTAAGCCATTGCTTTCCAATAAGAGATTGATCGTAGTTTACTGGATGTAAGGTATCTACAACAGCATGCCTTGTAACAATAGAATTAATTATTTTAAGATTTTCTTTTATTTTATCTAACGAATGTACTCCGCCTCTACTATATCTATAAATTTCATCTTCCCATGCATCTATACTTGTTAAAACATCTAATGTTTTTATTTTTGTAAAAATTTTTTTAACATTGTCATTTAACAAAGTTGCATTTGTTATTATTCTTATTGTGATATTTGGATAAGAATGAGCAAAAAACTCTAAAAAAGCAATTGCATCTTCTTGATATAACGGTTCGCCTCCTGAAATTTCAACTGTGCCTACACTATTCCAAAACAAGTTTGATAAATTATGCCACCAATCGTCTCCCAATGTAGAATACTTTATAGGCCCCCAAGTCCACCAATCTAAATCTTTTTTTAATTGGTATTCATCTTTAATCCAAGATGTGCTTCTAGCACTGCTACACATTAAACATTTTAAATTACATTTATTACTAAAATCAATTTTTAAAAAAAACTTGCCATTTCTACAAAGACTATTTATTTTTCTTCTTTGACTATATTTTTTTTGTTGATCATCTTTATAGCAATTACTACATTCGTCTAATCTTTCTTTTTCAAGCACATCATACTTTTTTTTCCATTCTGCAGAATCTAACAATGTTAAAAAATCAGATACCTTATCTAATGGATATCTATGTATATTACTCCTGTCTAAACTACAACACAATTGAGCGATTGGTCCTGCATCCATAGACCGTATCCATACATGATTTTTGCCTGCTTCGCAATACCTATTCATCTAAATTACCTTCTTCACTCCAGCCTTTTAATAAAAACTCGCAATAATCATTTAACTTTTCATTCCTTATATTATCAAGTGCGTTATTAAAATTAACAAATTTTTTTATATACTCTGGTACAGCATTTAATTTACATTCACAAATAGCCTGTTGCAAATAATGATTATGACTAAAATCTTTATCGTCATCTATTAGTTTTTGCAAAATTTTTACTGCTTTATTTTTTACTGTTAAAGGTGCATGACGAGCAGCAAGAAAATTTGGACCAGAAAGTGTTCTATATTCTATCCAATTTCCTTTTTTAGAATTAGCGACTTTTTTACCCCATAGCCAAAAATCTTCTACATTCAAAATATTATATAATTGATAAGTTCCATTTACAGCAATATTTAAATTATTTTGCTCATTCTGTAATTTTAAACAATTGTTTATCTTTTTATCAATTTCTTTAAAATCATAATTATAACCACGCATGTACTTATACAAATCACCTACAGCGTCTACACTAAAATTAATTACAATTTGTTTTAAATTCCTTAAAATTTTCAATTTATTAACATCTAACTTGCTACCATTTGTGTTTATACTTACCTTTATATTTTTTAAATCTGCATAACTTCCTAGCTTTTCAAAGAAATCAAATAATTTATTATCAATAAACGGTTCTCCTCCTGTGATCCAAATTTGCCGTAAATTTTGTAAATCATTACCAAATTCTAATAAAAATTTATCTATATCTACTTGACTTTTAGGTGGAATAATAAAAGATGTATTATAAATTTCTTTATATATTCCTTTCTCTAACAATTTCCTATGGTCACTTAACCATGCATTACTAAAATGCGGTCCGCACATTCTACATTTAAAATTACAAATATTACTAAAATTTAAATATAAATGATAAATTTTATTTCTGCTTAAATTAATATTTTTTTCATATATACCTTCTTCATCTAAATATATTTTTTCATTTTTTAACCATTTTAACCTTTGACTATCTAAATTTGCATTTTCTCTATTATAACAAACTTTACAACCTTCTTTATCCCAAACTCCATTTAGCATATTAGATCTAAGCGTTTCAAACGCTAAATTTTGCAAAGTTTTTGATTGTATTTCTCCCATTGATTTATGACTCATCATACATCGTGAAATGTAATTTCCTGGATTCACAGTCATTGTCACAAAAGGCATAGGACAATATGTTTTTTTATTATACATATTTCTCTAAATGAAATTCAGGTACAAAGTTTGCAAAATTTTGCTCTCTTGATTTATCAATTTTACACGTATAATCAACAAAATTTTTGTATTGGTCAACCCAGTCTTCAGCTAACATATAATCAATAACCCCTTTAACTTTAGGAAAATGTAAATACTTTTTTAATTTTTTTTCTACAATAAATTTTAACTCTACAGGTAAAACCCTTATATTAAGATATTCAGGATGATTCAATATGTTTAAATAAATTTTATTATTATAAGGTCCTGCCCAATCTAAAAATTCATCTAATCGCAAAATGTTATACATTTGTACTGTACAATGTATTTCTATATTTACATTTTTTAACAGTCTAACCTGATTAAAATTCTCTTGTATTTGATTCCAATTACTAGGAAAACGTATGTATCTATCTAAATCACCTACTGCATCAATACTACAATTTAATTGGACTGTTTTAAATTTTTTCCATTTTTCTATAAGCTTTGCAGGAATATTTGTTAAATTTGTATTATATTTTAATTTGATTTTATGAGAAATATTATTATCAATAAAATAATCTAATAATCTATGCTGTTCTTTAATAATAGTAGGTTCGCCTCCTGTAAGATATATTTCATCAACTGTTTCTGCTATCGCAAATAAATTTATCCAAGTTTTTTCTGCAGAAGGCCAATTCATATTACTTAACCTATCATATTCACTTGGCGACAGAGCTTCTTCTACTAAATTCCATTCCTTTACCCATTGATTACTTGCATAAGGATTACACATCCTACATTTTAAATTACATAAATTGCCTAATCTTAGATCTACATATTTAATTTCAAAATCAGGATTCTTACTGTAAATTTTATTTTCCATCCATTTTTCATTCCAGGCCTGCCTAGAACTTTTTATTCCAGTATCTTCTTCTCTAAAACAACGGGTGCACATTTCAGGTCTTATACCATTTAACATTTCTTCCCTTATTTTAGTGTAAACATCACTATTCCATGCTTCAATTAAGTTATCTTTATAAATTTTATAAGGTTGACCATTATCTTTTGTTACAAAATTTTTTCCAGGAAGCGAATTGCAGCATACTCGTAAATTCCCACTAGCATTAGTTGCAAGATGCATCCACGGCAATATACAAAACGTTTTAGTATTCATGTTATAGGACGTCCTTTACTCTGCCATCTTTCTAATTTTTTATTTAAAAAATGTAATTGTTTTTCGTCCCACCTTACTGTGTAGCCTAAGTCATTAGCAATTTTTGATAACAATTTACGTCTATTTACCCGTTCTTCAAAATCCAAACCAGGTACAACTTTTGACACCCACGTATCTTTTCCCTCAAAAATGTCCATGTTTCCTAACGGACTATCCGATAAGACACCTAAGGTTTGTCCTAAATTTATATCTTTAATTTGCCCTTTCCATTCCTGTTTTACTTTACTGCTATTTCTATCTGCATAATACTGTAGCCATTTTATATTTTCTTTAAATTCTTCCTCAGTCTCTGTAGGATAGCCTACTATAAACATAGCAGTAACAGGTATGTCATTCTCTATTAATCTATCAATACTAAAATACATATCTGTATTACTAAATTGTTTATCCATATGATCTCTAACTTTTTCACTTGCACTCTCTATTCCTATGCTAGCCCAAGACATACCTGCTCTACGCATTAATTCATAATCTTCTGCAGGACTCTGCATTTCACTCCTTATTATGAACTGTCCTCCCCATCTAATTCGGTCCTTCCCTCTTGGATACTTTTTATGATAATCTGCCATAACATTACAAAAATCTCTAAATGCTTTCATGCTTCCATTTATAAGACTGTCTGAAAAAAAGTGCGTTCGGGATTTATACAATTCTTTATTTCTAATAATTTCTTCAGCAATATTTTCACCAGATCTATATCTAAATTTTTTCCAAAATGCTCCTATATCACAAAAACTACAACGCCTTACGCACCCTCTAGATCCTGTCAAAGTAATTTTATTAATATTACCGTAATCTTGCATGTAATCACTATAATCAGGAAAAGGCAAATCATTTATGTTATCAATTTGTTTATAGACTGTAGAATTTATTCCCGGATAGTTTAAATTACCTTTTAATAGTTCAACTAAAGCAATTTCGCCTTCTCCGTCAATAAAATAATCAGCTAAGCCTTGATCGATTAAATTAGATCCAAACTCTTTTTTTCCGCCCATAGAAATACCTAACCCAGTTCCTCCTAAAATAATTTTAGTATGCGGTAAAAATTCTTTCAAAGCTTTACATAATATGTGACTTGATTTTTGACTATTTTGACTGAAAACGCTCACACCAATGTATTTAGGATTTAAACATAATATTTTTTCTTTTACATATTCTCTATAATATTGAAAAATTTTATTATAAATACTTCTATCATCTTCATCAACAAGCATTCCAGCATGCCAATTAGCTAACAAAAAACTGTTTATTTTCTTATTGTCTTCTACACCAAATTTTTCTTCACTATCTCTTACTAAGTCAAAACAACGAGATTTAAATCCATGCGGATTTAATGCGCCTTTTAGATAATAAATTGCAGGCGCAGGCACTCTTGTTTCCATTACTGGTGTGCTTAACAACACAATATCAATAGGTTTTTTCATACAGATCTAAATAACTTTTACAAATTATCTTTTTAAATTTATCTCCAATACTGCCATGAATAATTATATGTATTCTATCCTTTTTTCCTACATTTCTTACACTGTGCAAAGAACTAATATCTATTCCTCTAACTTGCCCTTCTTGCCAAGGAACCAATCCATAATTGTCCATTACAAATTCATGTCCTGGGGGATGATTCAAAGCAACATTCCATGCCTGAATTCCTGCAATATGTGTATCTTGATGTGGTTCTATCCATCCTCCTGGAGATAATTTCATAAATCTAACCCTACTAAAAGATTCAAATTCTAAACTTTTTAACCAATCTTTTGTAATAGGACATTTTTCTGCTAAATCAGTCCAATCATATTTAGGTTTATTTTTTTTGTAATAATATTCTGCAGGTTGGGTATGGTTAACTGCAGTTCCATGTATGGCCATGCTATACCACCCAGGTGATCTATTACCTCTATGTTTTACGTAATATTCGTCATTGGTTACAGATTCTGCAAGCATTTCATTAAATGGGATTTCTAAATCTAAAAGTAAAGTAGGTAGATAACTATTTTTTAATATCCACATTGCAGCTTGATCATAATTGCCTTGCCAAGGAATCATTTCTTTTGGCAAGGCAGGCACACCTTTAGAATAATGACCAATTGATTTGTTCTTTTCAAATAAATCTATTATATTTTTATCCATATATTTTATTTATTCGAATAATTTTAGGGGGCAAACTAATTTTCCATCAATTATATCTCCATCTATCTTGTCTTTTCCAATAGGAGATGTACCAAGAAAATGTACAAATTTATAATTTTCTAACATAAAATTTCTTATCTCCTTCAGCAAATTAACCCTTTCTTGTAAACTATTAAAAACAGCTACTGGTCTAAAATGAAAAATATTAGAAAAATTAAAAAAAACATTTAAATTTTTATGATCATCTACTAATAATCTTTGAAAATTAGAAAAATTACATAAATTAACTTGTCGTAAAGGACCTTTATTATTTTTATGCCACCATCTAACAAAATCCTCCCCTAAAGAATCAATCAGATCATTTGCTTGATCTAAAAATGGTCCTGTATGAGCGGCATACAAACCTATATTAGGACTTTCGTTTAAAAAATTTTTAATTACAAACTCTTTATAATTCCTACCATTCCAATCCATTCTAATTTTTTCAACCATACGTAGTGCATATGGCGACGAATCATAAACAAACGACGTGACCTTTAAGTAATAAGGTAATAAAAACCAAAATATTCCACTAGCAGGAGAAAAAGATATATTAAACTTTATTTTTGGATTTATGTTTGATAACATTGCTTTAGGTGTAATATTTTCTGTATTAGCAACATACGGTCTAGTAAACAACATTTCCTCAAAAATCTCATTTTTTTGTTTAATTAATTCTTGTTTTACTGTAGGATACAAAAATTTTTTATTTTTTCTAACATTCACTTGCCAAGGCATAAAATCTGCAGCAGATCGTGCCAATATATCAATAATATTTGCTCCTTTACCTCTTCCAACAAAATTTTTATATTTACCTGTAGCCTGCACCCAAATAGGAGTGTAATTATCATGAAAATTTTCTTTACTCCTGCTTAATAACGGGCCTTCCCACTTAATATCCGAATGCTCATTACAAATGGTAACGCATTTGTTACTAATAGCCCATTTCACATCTATTAAAAAAAATTGAGGATGAATATAAAAACTTTTATTATTATGCTGTAAAATATGTCCTATAAATTTTACCGTAGGATTTAATAATAAAATTTCTTTTAAATGCTCTGCAATCTCTTCCCAAATAATTAAATTTCCTACTTGGCAATATAAAAGAAATTTTTTGTCATATGCTTTTGCAAATTTTAGACTATCTACTAAACTGTTTTCTATAGACGCTGCAATTCCATTTTTTATAAGATGAATAACATCATATTCTGCCACATTTTTACAAAGTCTGGCAAAAACTTTATCACTGTATCTATGTTCTTTTTCTGCAACATAGGTTACAGCAACAGAACCAAATTGCAAAATTTCTCTTTGTTGTTTAGCTGTGATCATTTTTATTAATACCTTTTACTAATATTGGCAGCAATTCTCTCCACGTCTTTTTAACCTCTTGTTTTTTATCTAATATATCGCTAAATTCTATAAAATTGTTTATTTGCGCTGACATATCTCCTCCTTTAAACATAGCTATTGCGTCCTCTAAATGAGATATAGCCTTATTTTTCCTTTCTTTTGTCCAATTTGTATGGGTTTTTTGTGATACAGTATGTATATATTTTTCTAGATCTTTTATAATACTATTTCGTATATCTTGTGGTATAACCCTTGCATCTAAAAATTTAGGATAATTTACTCTATGAGTATGTATGTCAATATTACATTCCTCTACAAATTCGTCAAACATGGCAGGTATTTGAAAACTATTATAAATTTGTAAAGTAATAGCTGCGCCTATATAACGCAATTTTTTATGATTAGATATTTTTTTTATATTTTCTTTTACAATATTATAATCACCTAACTGTCTTATGTAATTATAAACATCATATATACCGTCAATACTAATATTTAAATCAATACATTTAAAGTAATTCCAAAGCACTTCTACATCATCTTTCTTGTAATTCAATCTAGTTAAATTTGTAGAATACTTAATTTCTATATTATCTCCATAATCTTTAAGTATATGTAAAATTTTATAATGCACGGGATCAATAAGTGGTTCTCCCCCTGCAAATTCTATCCTATCTAAAAACGGAGCAATTTCTTTAAATTCACTCCAAAATTCATTATTATTTTCATAAGCATTTATATAAGGTTTTTCTGTTAAATCATATTCTATAACTTTTTTATATGTGCTTTCATTTGCATCCTTCATCAAATGCTCAATTGCTTTCCAATCCTTACTCCAACTTGTACTGTCTAATGGATGACACATTCTACATTTTAAATTACAAAAGTTACTTAATTTGGCTTCTATTATAGGAATTTGTAAAGGCATTGTATAATTATCTGACAAATTATCTAAGGTATTTAGGTATTGCTCTGATCTTGATTTATTGTATCTTTGTCGCATACTTCTGACACCTATGTCTTCATGACGCCAACATGCATCACATTCTGGAGGGCGTTGACTGTTTAACATTTGCATCCTTACCCTTTTGTATGTATTACCATTCCATAAACTTTTTATACTTTGTTTAGATATATTACCAATTGGCCAACTTCTACAACATAACTTTAAGTCCCCGTCAGTTTTTGTTGCCATATGTATAAAAGGCAATAGACAAAATGTACTACTAGACAATGCTTTTTCTTTATAATCCATTTTATTTTCCTATAAAATTGTTAGGTTTCCTTCGATAGGGCTTAGATAACTGTGTTGCAACATATTTTCCATGTATCTGAATATAATTTCTATTAGCATATTTCCTATCTTTATAACCAACACAAACTGCTGTAACAGGATATAATTCTTTAGCTCCGGGTATAGATCTACGTTGCCTTATGAGTGTATTAAACTCTGAAACTTTATCTATATTAAAACCAGCCGTGCATCCTATTGTAGCAACATCTAAACCTAGCTCAAGCGCAACAGAAAGCAATACGCCTGTATGCAGCCCTATATTTAAACAAGCATTATTACAACTACTGGCTTGATTATCACATGAGAGAAACATAAAAGGAGCTGAATAAACAGATCCAAAACCAAAATTTCCATCTTCGTTATTATTTTGAAAGACATTAACGGAAATAAAAGTTCTAAGTCTTATTTCTTTACGTGAAATACAAAACCAAAAATGATCTGCTTCTCCTTGTTGAGCGGGAATACACGGTATAATATTACATAATATTTTAATTTTTTCTTCTTCTATAGGTGTATCTGAAAACCATCGTTCTGTTCTTCTAGCTTCCCAACGTTCGAGAATATGCATTATTAGCCCTCCTTAATAATTTTGCTGATTCTATATCAATTGCTTTACTTGTATTTAAATCGGCTGCACAAGCACACCAATTTTTTGTACATATAATGGGTTCATCGGGTAGAGTAAACTCGGTATATATGTTGCCTAACTTTTTTGTCCTACAAGTTGCAGTAAAAACATTTCCGTCTGCATCTATCATTAAACTTTCGATACCTGACCAGCACAACCAACCTTTATACTGATTTTCTCGCCTTACAGTGATATCATTTACATTTTCTTCTACATAAAAAATATCATTTCCATCTTTTCTTATAGTAGCGACATTCGTAAAACTACCTGCTTTATTTTGATTTTTAAGTATTTTATACATTGTTATTTTCTAAATATGTTATCTCATCATTACTATAATAATCATCAGCACCTGAATAATCTGGTCCATTTGGGGTCATTTTCAATGTAACAACACCGTCATAAAAAGGCCTTGCAATATTACCAGCTATAAGTTTTTTATTTTCATAAATTGCATCATTATCCTTTTTGTAAGCTGGTCTAATTCGGCGCATGACAACAGGAACTGAATTCTGTTTAAAAAAATCAAACGCATTAATTGCTTCATCAAATTTTGTAGGTAGCATCATCATATGAACATGCACGTGAATATATTTTTTTTGTTGTTGAGCAAGATTATATATTTCAACAATATTTTCCGGAAGGACTTCTCTTGCATGATATTCCATATGATAACTAAATATTAAGCTTGCTAATTTTGGCAGTATTTTTTGATAAAAATTTAGCTTCCTACTTCCATTTGTTGTTATTCCTATATCTATATTATTATCATACATATAAGAAATTATTTCTTCAATATCAGGATTTACCGTAGGTTCTCCGCCTGTTAAATTTATTTTAATTTTTTTATTTTGCGTTTTAGCCATAATTTTATCTATAGTTTTTTTTGCTATATCAAAAGGTATATGCTTACTATAATTATCATGAGTATATTCATCACAATAGCTACAATTAAAATTACAACGTTTTCCTAAATTCCATTCTATTTTAAAAATTTTACTTTGATTAGGACTACTATGCTCAACTGCTATGGTTTTCATTTATCCAATTTCCAAATTCTGTATCAAAAGATTTAAAATGTATTCCTGTTAAATCATCCCAATATTTTACAAGTTTTTGTAATGTTTCTTTTTCATCAATATAATCTTGATTTAAAAAATTTAAAATTTGATTAATATTGTTATAATGCCAGCGCATTTCCTTATTTTCATTAATTATTTCTTGTTTTTCCTTACAAAATGTTTTTACATGACTTAAAAATTTTTTAGGTACACTTCTAATATCTTGACCTTGCCTATTTACAACAGGTCTAAATAAAAAACGAACTTTTGGATATCTATTTTCTAAAAAACTTACAAGAGAAGGCAAAGATCTAATAGTAAAACTTGTTAGAGTAATATCAAAACATTTAATTTCAAAATATTTTGAATATGAATCAATTATCTTAATTTTCTCATTCCAATTTGTACCTGCACGTTGATATTCTTCTGTTTTTCTAAAACCATCTATACTAATACGTAATTGTAACTTTCCTTTTAATTTATCTAAATACTTTTCTGGAATAGCAGCAGTTGAATTGGTGTTTATTTCAATTATTGCATTAGGAGATTTTTCAATTAAATGTGTTAAATACTCAGGAAATTTTTTAATATAAAAAGGCTCTCCTCCCGCAATGTAAACAAAATTTAATTCATCATCAATACTTTTAAAAATATTATCCCAACTTTCGTCATATGTTGCCCAATTTAAATCAGTTGGAATATTTGTTGATTTAATAATGTTCACATGATTGTCACTTTTATTATGAACTTCTTTTGCAAATGTTTCATAATTTGCATACCATTTACTACTATCTGTAGGATGACACATTGAACACATTAAATTACAAGTAGAACCTATCCTTAGATCTAAATTTTGTATCTTTACTTTTGGAAAGGGAACTATCTTATCTCTATCTTCTCTAGTAATATTTGTCAAAGCTCTAATTCTAAAACTATCTTCGTTACGAGCTTCTTGTGAATAACAAATATCACATCCTTCTATAACCTTTTCTGCTAACATTTTATCCCTTAACTCATTGTATAAAGAACTAAAATACATTTCTTTTAACGAATGAGTTTTGATATTTCCTTCCATTGTATACGTATTATTTTTACAACAAAGCTTTAATTGTCCTTTATTATTAATGAAAGGAAAATTATTCATATAAACACAGCTATTTTTCAAAGTAAACATTAAAAATACTCCTGTAACTCAGGAACAACTTCTTTAATATCTGTATGCCGCATTTTATCTAATTGTTTGGTAAAATCTATAAACAATTTCCAGTTATAATCATTAAAAGTATTTTTTTTCTGTAATGCACTTTTTATAACACCAAGGCTTTTATAATTCTTTTCTTCTATTATTGAGATAGCTTTGTTCTTTAAACTGTTTGGCATAATGTTTATATCTAAATACGGCGGATTAACTACTAAACAATCAAATTTAAAAGTATTTGGATCTGTGTGCCATTTTTTGCTAGCATTTACAGTATCTCTAAACCATTCAAGTAATTTTGGTAAAGCAAATATATTATAAATTTGTATAGCACTGTTAAAACTACCATTTAAATTATTAAATTGATCAAACCAATGTATGTTATCTTTTAAGGAATCTATAGATTGAACGTCGCCGCCTCTAATATATTCATACAATTTACCAGTTGCTTCGACACTTATTACTAATTTTACTTTCTTAAACTTTGGCCAAAGCTCTTTTAACCTTTCAGGAGTTTTAGTACCATTTGTTGTATAAGCAATAGTTATGTTAGATGCATATCCCCATGAAACAAGATACTCAAGGAAATCATACATACCTTCTTGCATCATCGGTTCTCCGCCCTTAAAATCTATTCGTTCTAAAAATCGAAACATCGTTTTTTTATCAGCCCAATAATCAGCAGGTATTATTGTAGGTTTAAGATTTGATACTCCTCTTTGTAATGCAGGATTACAAGACATTAGTTTTTCTTCTTCTTTAAACCATGCAGTACTGCCCCAACTACCACACATACGACATTTTAAATTACAAGTATTTCCAAAATTTAAATCCATATGTCGTAATTCCATTGTAGGATTTAAATCAAAAGTTTCTGGCCAAATTTTTATTTTATCATCATACCATGTTCTTCTACTGTATCCTAATGTTTCTTCTCTTTTCCAACATTGATTACATTTATCAGGTTTATATCCTTTAATAAATTGTTCACGAAGTTTATCAAAATCTTTCCACGTCGAGTCAAGCGTATCTCCTTTATGAATACTATGCTCTCCTCCTTTAAACACACAACACGGCTTAATGTCTCCATTACCGCTTAATGTAATTGAGATCCAAGGTACCTTACAAGTTAACATAATCTCTTATATCCCAGCCCCTAATTTTTACAAAATGATTATGTGCTTTTTCAAATATGTTAATATCAGCAGTTTTAGATAATTGATTTTCTAAATATTTTTGAATAATTTCTAATCTTGGTCTAAATAAATTAGTACTTGATTGCGTTCCTCGAGGATCGTATTTAATACGCTCTATCTGCTCTAAGCCTTGATGTATTCTTCTTTTATCAGCGTACATAATTTGTTGAAAAGATGGAGTCATAACTACTTGGGTAAAAAGACAAGGAACAGCTTTTTTATATTTTTCGGATAAATCTGCTGCCCAATTGTAAAAAATTTCAAAATGATCTATATTATACATACTAGTGGTATAATTTAAGTTGCAAGAATGTTTACAATGTTGCAGGTATGTTTGGAAATTTTCTTCTGACCTTTTCCATTCAGTCCCCCTTATCCATTCATATATTTTGTTTATACCGTCAAAACTAATATCAATGTTAATATTTTTAATTTTATTCAGCATTTCTATATTTTTCATACTAAAATGTGTACCATTTGTATTAACATTAAACATAACATTCTCATTAACCTCTAAAACTTTTAATACAAAATATTCAAATCTCTTATCATATAAAGGTTCCCCGCCCTTAATTTCTATTTTTTGCGTTTTATCTGTTACTAATAGTGCAATTTGATCTAAATACTCATATGTCAAACTCCAATTTTTTAATTTAAGTCCATTCCAATTCCTTATATATGGAGCAGTTTCTTTCATTTCTAAATCATCATCTAACCATTGACTTGAAAAGTTGCTATTGCACATAATACATTTTTGGTTACAAGAATTTCCAAAACTTATATCCATATGAAGTATCTCATGTTTGTTTTCTGCTGTCCATTTAGGATTTACGAATCTGTACCAATTAGAAAATTTATCTTTTCGAGATACTAGCCCAGATTTTGATTTTATTTCGCAACCTTTACAAGCTTCTAACCATTCTTCGGTTTCGATTTCTATTTTCCTAGCTTTTTCTAATTCTACATCATTATAAAAATAATCAACAAGATTTGAAGTATTTTCTAAATTAGAAAAATCTTGTGTTGTAGCACAACAAGGATTTACTGCGCCGTAAGCAGTGATACATAAACCATGATGAACTGCAGAGCAAATATCCTTACCCATATATTATCTCCTCAAAAATAGGAAATACTTGTAAAAATTTGTTAGTCCATCCTCTTTGTTCGTTAACTAAATTTAAATATTCTTTTGTTTCAGGTAGCCTTTCACTCCAATCTTCAGCATTCATAAAATTTATAATTCCTTTGAATCTTTTTTTACCGTATGGTGCATTTTGAAATTCATCATAAGAAATATTGTTTTCTGCTACTCCAGTAAATTTATTCCAATTTTCATCTATCCACGGATAAAATTCTTTCTCATATTTTTCAGTTATTTGTTTTTTAATATTTTTTGGTAAAACTTTAACATTTAATTGAGGAGGCCAATAAGCAAAATGCATATTTATTCCTCCTGCACCTAATGGCCATTGATTGATTTTTTTAAATCCTTGAGAAACTTTCCATTTTACAAATTCTGGAATATAAGCAATATTTAAAGCTAATATTGTAGTAGCTGTGGTAACTTCAACTTGATCTGGAGAATTATCTAATAAATGAAACACTTTCTCTTGATGCGTCCAATTACTAGGAAATCGTATGTAATCATTTTGCTCTCCATGTGCGTCTATGCTATAATGAAATCTAACTCTTTTGAATTCCTTCCACAAATCAAATAAATCTTCTCTCCATTCTACTGCATTAGAATTATATCTTAATTCAATGTTTTTTGCATAATTTCTTTTAATACATTCTTCTAATAGCTCATAATGCTCATCAATTATTAAACTTTCGCCCCCTGCAAAATACAACTGATACATATTAGGAACTTGTTCCATTAATTCTTTCCAAAATTTAGGATTGTTTTTATGCCAATTATAACTTGCGCCGTGAACTTGTCCTTTATTTTTCCATTGACTTGTATTTTTTAATTTTTTATTTTCTATTTTAGGATATATTGATTGCCAATCAGTTATCCATCCAGAGCTATCATGCGGAGAGCACATAACACAAGCAAGTTGACATTTTGAACCCATACGTAAATCAATATATCTAATTTTTGTAGGTATGGTTCCGTCAGCATTAGTATCCTTGATTAGCTTGCCAATATCATATCTATGACTCCAATATTCAGTTTCCCAATTTCTTTTACTTAAATGTCCTGCATCTTCTTCTTTGTAACATTTCAAACAACTGTCAGGTTTTTCTCCTGCAAGCATTTTTTTTCTAACATTACGCATATAAGAAGAATTCCATGCATTTTCTAAAGAAGTATGATTAAAATTTGCAGGTATACCGTCGTCATTTTTTACTACTCCTACTTCTCCTCCTCCAATTTTCTTACTACTGTCAGAACTTTGCACTGAACTTGCGTTAGACGTGCAACAAGTTCGCATTTTACCATCTGGCCGACTGCTTAAATGTATCCAAGGTAAAACACAAAATGTTTTAGATATATTTGTCATTTATTTTTTTCCCATATTAACTTTTTATAAATTGAGCGGAAAAAGGATCAAATTCTACTCCACATTTCATTGCACAAACTTTTAATCTTCCATTATCACAAGAAGTTTTCTTCCAACTTTGTTCTATAGTTTCAAAAATTCCACTGGCAAATACTTGATGTAACCCATTCTTTGCATTAATTTTAGATTTGTTATCAATAAAACTCCATATTTGTTCTATTTTAGGGTCTTCATGCCACCATTTATACATACGGCCGGCTGTCCAACAACAAGGTAATGCTAAGCCTTCTGCAGTAATGAATAAACTACCATCTTTTTTTACTTTACAAAAAATTGGTACTTTATTATAATAATTATGCATAGTGCCATATTTTTCTAATAATATTGGTAAATTTTTAATTGCAATATTTTGAAATTCATCTTTAGGTTTTGCTATCTCTGCAGTCTTTTTACCTTTTTTGTTGACTGCTTGATGTGTGTCCTTTGCTTCAACATTTGCTGTTACAAACCGTCCAGTTTTTTTCTTAATAAATTTTTCAAAACCCCATTCTTTACTTAACCGTTCTGCTTCTTCTACTTGATGTTGGTTATGATCAAAAATTAAAAAATCCCAGCGGCCTCTACCTCCTGCACCTGTAAAACTACGCATAGACCGTTCTACATTTTCCCAAACTACACCTTGCCTATAAATATGATTTGTATCTTGCAATCCATCTACACTAAAAATAACAGCACCCATCCTGCCATAAATTTTAGCAAGTTCTTGCCACCAATTCTCATCTCTAGCACCTGCATTTGTATTCATACTCAACCACATTTTAGAATTATTACTCCTAAAATATTCAAAAACTTCTAAAGTATCACGAGCAACAATAGGATCGCCTAAATTACCACACATATACATAGTAGATAATTGCGAAATAAAATCTGCTGTGAATATATTTTTTACATCATCTATTGTTAATTCATCTAAATTAATATGAGGATTTAATGCGCCGCCATTTTGATTCCTATCACACATAGGACATGAAGCTTGACAATTTTGTGTTATTTCTAAATGAATTGTTTTTATATCTTCATAATTGTACATATTTACGTATTCTGTCTAACAAAAAATGATCTAATATATATTGTTGTCCTTTTGTGTTAAAATGTTTTCCTTCATCTACTATAAACTTTTGCCATAATTTATTAGATAATTCTTTTTCAAGAATAAACTCAGCTTTTTCATATTCCCAAAAGTTATTTCCATTGCTATATTGCCAAGGAAGACAAGGTATATTTTTTTCTTTACATAAAATTAATATTTTATCAATCCATGCTATTTCAAATTCTATAGCAGCATTAATAGAATATTTTGCATTCATTGTACATAATCTTCTAAAAAATGACTTATTACCAAGATTAAAAAATTTTGCCGGAGCATAAGGATTATGATGTTCAATTCTATCACATTTTAAACTTCTATATTTAGGTGTAATAATCTTTAAATCTTCTTTAATATTCGTCTTTTGAAACTTACTATTTGATATTTTAAAAGATTGCCTATAAAAAGATGTTATTTGTAAAATTATTAAATCAATTTCTTCTAATTTGTAATTTTTTAGAATTTCTAAAAAAGTATAAAACTGAAAAGCTATACTGTTACCTAATAGCGAGAAATTTTCAACATTACAATCATATTGCTCACTCAGCAATAATGGCCAACTACTTACACTATCTTTTTTTAAAGATGAATTGCTGAAAAAATCGTTGTCTCCCCATTTAGACCAACTACAGCCTATAACAATTATGTTTGGGACTTTATTTAACATATTATCTTAATATCCTTTCCTGGACCTATCTCACTTGGAAGACCATTATATTTACCTACATACCAGGTTATAACAGTTTTGTACCAATTTTGACTGTCATGATGCGCTTGCTTATTAAATTGATATATTCTATCGTTTGTAGCTTCTATTGTAGCTAATGCACGAGCACTTTCTTTTTGTAGCTTTCTTAGACTAAAATTTTCTAAATTCATGCATACCCTATTAACATTACACGTTTATAACCTTTAAGCTGTAATTCTCCTTCAAATAATATTTCTTCCATAGGAAATACTTTTTTCATATGATCAACACTATGCACACAATTTACATGTTCGGGTATTCCAAAAAAATTATTATTTTGAATTACAACCAAAGGTTTTTTTATCCATTTTTTAAAACGTATTTGATTAAACCATTCGGTTGTCATATGTTCAGAACTTGTATTAATAATTAAATCTGGTAAGAATTTTTCTACATATTTTTCTCCAGTTTTAAAAGTTTCCACTTCCCATTCGTATCCATTTTCATGTAGGGTGAGATTATTAATATCTGCTTTTACTGCTTTAACTTTATGCTCTTCTAGTCTACGTAAATTAAAATTATAATCACTTTCTATACAACATTCTTTATCTATCTCTATATTTCTAAATTTCCTAAAGGTTATTTTATCTATATCTTTGTCACCAAACAAATCAATTAACTGTCCATACCATCCTGCCATTAATACAACATTACGTGGATTAGGCATTATTTTAGCTAATTCATCAACTAACCAAATTTTACTACGCATTTGACTACGACTAAATGCATCGGACAAAATTTTTAAATTTTTACCTTTTTTTACAAAATCTCTCACAAATCTAAAATACCTTGTATTCTCACCTGAACTATTCATTAAAACATCTAAAATTAAATGTTTAGAAATATTGTCAGAATATAGTATTTTCAAAATATTATCTAAATTTTCTGCTACATTTTTTTCAGATTTATATACTGCATATTCATGCAAACCATGAATAAATTCTATATTATTAACTTTATCATAATCAAAATCTTTTTCATTTTGATTAATTAAATTACTTGTATCCTCATTATTAAATGTAGAAAGAAGCCAATCAAAATCATTTATTTTAGCAAGCATATCATAATTACCAGCATTTTCGATACCATATACTTTGCCTTCATTTGCACCTAATATTGCATATTCGCCAAATGGCCTATCTTTTCCATAATCACTGCACCAACGTTCTAATCTTTCATCTGTTTCTTGCTGTTTTTGTCTATCAATTACCGAACTTGCTAATTTACAACACTCTCTAAATGCACTACGCCAGGTAGTAAACTTATCTACGTTAAATCGTGTATAATTACTAACCTGATCCATTTTCTTAAAATGTCTACTTATGCTTGTGGTCATGTCTGGTTTTGATAAATCCATATTACGTGTCATATCTGTAGGTAATAATTTTACACCTCCATAGCCATATTCTAAATCATTTATAGGATTTTTGCTGCGCCAAACATGTACAAACTGTTTTTCATTGTTAGGAACTATATAATCAAAACAAAAATCTTCTACAATTTCTGCATCACCGTCTACTACCCACATCATATCAGTCTCACATATCTCTGCGGCTGCTATATGGGCTTGATGTATTCCTTTTACTTTATGAATCCTTTTTACATTTGTAAATCTGTCTTTTAATCTATTGTAATTTTCTGTGCCATTCAATTCGTTGTATGTTATCATTACAATATCATAACTTGCTGTTTCTTTGTCCGCAGCTAACAAAGGATGCTTTGGTCTAATGCTATTTGTAAATGTAGTTTTATGGAATTTACTTTGATCTATGCTTAATGGTAAACTAGAAATAGGTATATCTAACTGCTGTTTAATTTTATCTCCAAACTGTTGTGCAAGATCAGCAGCACTATTTTCATCTACACCTTCTAATTCATCATTCCATAAAGTATTTAAATAAGCAAAATCTCTAACATTTATAAAATCCCAGTCAGTACACATAGTTTTGTAGAAACCTTGCCTAGCGCCTAATATAGCATATATTCCATTTTTCACATCTTGTCCTGTCATACACCATATGTACAATCTATGCAAATTTTTCCAATGTATTTTATTAAATTCTTCTATAGACGGTTTAACACCTTCTAACAAGCACATTTTAACACCTTCTCGGAACCCAGCTCGCCATGCTTGTTGAGGTGTAAAGTTATTTTCTACAACACTCATTGACTTTTGCATTGTAATATATTCTATATCCCAACAAAAATCAACTTGTGCATGTATATTATTTGGATCGGCATTTTCGTGCGTTTTTATATCAAGCAAAGTTTGCTTGTCCCAACATTTAATACCGCCATTGCCATAAATTAAGCCATTTATAATATTCCTTCCTGGCCAACTAATTACATTTTTTGTTATATCAACATTCTTTATAAAATTTATTTCTTCGTTTACAAAATTTTCGTCAACAATATTGTCACCATCTATAACTATCAATCTTTCTGTTTCGCTTATCTTTGCACATTCTTTATGTGCAGAATCAGAACCATGCACACCGTGTATTCGTTTAGCCCAGGGTATTTTTGTTAATAAATCTGCATAGTTCTTTTCAGCATTTGGTTCATCGTAAGACAAAAAAATTACGTCATTATCGATTACACGTAGTATATTTTTCATTTTATTTTATAAGAATATGAACTAAATTGTTTTTTTGTAAAAATACTAAAATTTTTCTTTGTATATACATCTAAATTAGTAATAGGTATTTTATAAGTATTTTGTAATTTGTCTTGATTGAAATAAACTGTAAATGATTCGTAAAGAATAAATGGATTATTTTCTTCTGTAACACTAAAGGTTTTACTTAACAATAATTTTTTTTCATAAATTTTTATTGCGTCAGTTTTACTTATCTTTACAATGTATTGTTTAGAAACTTTATCTACAGTTATCTGTACGCTAGCATTGCTATTTTTATTAGGTATATTAAATAATTTACCTAGACTTTTATCTTTTGCAATCTCTGCATCTTTCTTTTTTAAAACATATTGAAAGGACTTTTCATCATATACAACATGATAATTATATAAAACAGGATACTTAGCTGTTAAAATAGGAACAACTTCACTAGTTTTTACACATATATATGTTTCTTTTTGTAAAGGTGCATGCGGAGCAATTTTATAAATTTCTCCATTATCCGGAGTAAATGATATATAATTCATAAACTTAAATAACTTTTATATGTATTAACCATATTTTCGTTACAAAAAGCATTTTCAGTATAATGAAAAATTCCTTTTTGTTTAAAAGTTTCTACATAAAAATCTAAATTTGGTGTTAAAAATGTTTGCACTTTATCTTGCCAATAATAAGGATTAGTTTTCCAATTTTGATTTTTAGCTTTCATATGAACAAATTTAGCATTAAATTTATAGATTGGATTAATATCTAATATTTTGCATACAATTGCAGTAGACACATCCATACTTGCATTCTTAGGTGTATTTAATGGGCAAAACATTTTATATACAACTTGCCAATTTTTATTAATTTTCTTAAGTAAAGAAAAAAATATATCATTGCTATTTGTTTTTTTAAAAGCAGAGAACCCGTTATATATATTAGGTAGATTATTATCTAAAAAAACGGAACGGTAGTAACAATCTTTAATTATTTCATCTCCTCTGTAGGTAAAAACCTTTGATGTATAAAACATATCAACTTTATTAGAAAGGTTGACTAAATTATCATATAAATTCTCTAAAATTAATATATCTGTATCAAAGACAAAAGTAAAATCATAAGGAGATAAAAAATATATATTAGACCTTATATCTACATGATAAAATGTGTCCTCTATATTGTTAGGAATTTCAATTATATTATCAAAAAAATAATCTAAAGATATATTTTCTTTACAAGAAGTAATTAAAGTAACAGGAAGAGTTACATTACAAGATTTTAAGCTAAGAACAAATAATTCTGCTTGCGTTATATAATCTTTTCCAAATGCACAAATTACAATACCTAATTTCATATCATATTAGCAATACATTTATCTAAACTAAACTTGTTCATTATATGTAAATTTAAATTACCTACAGAAACAGGATAATAATTTATAGGTTCGTTTGATTTTTCTAATAAAAGAAAAATTTTATTTTCATTAATACTTACACAAATATCTTTATCGATAGTATAAAATAATTTTCCAGGCATAGATTTTACACTGCTTTTAGTATAGCTATGTAATAAATGAATTGCAATACTAAAAGCATGATCATTTCTAAAATATTTTTGTTTAATTTTAAACATCAAACTATAATGATTCCAATTTTCATATATATGTTGAAGTAAGTTAAAGAAAATTTGATTTTTTTTAGATTTTGTAAAATAAACCGCAGTAGCCCAATAAAATTTTATACTTTCTTCAGAAATGTATGTAAATTCATAATAATCTCTTGAATTTGCAATATCTACTGCATCATGATAAATCAAAAAATCATCACTTTGTTCAAAACATTGTAAATATTTGTCATTCATTATAACAATGTCAGTATCTAACATCAAAGTTTGATCATATGGAGATAACTCAAAAGCAAATTGTCTAGCAGAATTAAAAAAATAATCAACTTTTCCTTCTAAATGTCCATCATTATACTTTTTGTATTGCTTTGCATAATTATCGTATAAAATTACTTTATCAAACCAAACATTATTATCTATTGGATTGTCTGTAACAATTGAAACGGGTAAATCTAAATATTTTTGTGATTGTTTTGCTAAAAATTTAGCTTGATTTACATAATTGATGGAATTATTGTTTTTAGCAAAAACTAAAATACCTTTATTCATCTAAACCTATTATCTGTTCTATGGCTCTAGATTTAATAATTTTTGAATATTCTTCAAAATAATTTTCTTTTGCTCTTTCGTACTGCTGCACTAATTTTGCAAAAAAGTTTGTTAAATCACTAATTAAGATTGGAATAGAATTTTTATCTATTAGTACGATTTGTTTTTGATCATTACTTATTAACAATTGACAATAATTAATAAGATCTAAAGTAATAACAAAAGTTCCGCCGTTATTGTAGAAAATTAAATTTTCTTCAAATTTGTGTAATGCTAATTCTTTTTGTTTAGTTAAAGAAAAGAGATAATTAGAAAAATCGAGTGCATCTATTAATCTAGAATCCATAAATTCTATTTTTTAAGTATAAGTGCCAGTAAAAGTTGAAAATCCTACAAAAGCATAGGTTGGTTTAGTAACTGCAACAAATGATCCGCTAGCTGTTCTGTCTGTTAAACTTGCAGTAATATCTCCTGTAACCGCTTCGTCTACCCTGTAATTCCAACCATCGCTTGGAGTTGTATCGTCACCTATATCACCATCTATAAATTCTATTACACACTGCAGTTGTGTACTGCTAAGATTTTTTGTATAAATTCTTGCGTAGTTATCGCTGTAAACTCCAGCAGAACCATAAGTAGTTTGCCTTAATATTGCGCTTGTTGTCTGTGTATTCTCAGCTGTTTTATCATAATTAAACCCGGCCCTATTAAGCAAATCTTTCCAATTTCCATTTTTAGTGCCTGTTCCTTCAGATGTGTTCATTGAAGCATCTATTGTAATCTGACCTCCCGCATTGAAATAATGCCTTCTAGCTGTTGCACTACTCCATGACACATTAGCAGTATATCTAATTTGGGCTGCTGCACTACCAGCTGCTCCAACACCCCATGTTGCGGTGTATTGAGCCGAGTTACCTAATGAAGTAGTAGACTGGTTTGCTGCATCTATGCTAAGCCTATTTGCATCAATATCGTTAACATACTTTACATATTGATTATGAGTTTTATTATCTGCACCTGTAGTTGCACCTGCTGTAATTTCATCTCCAACAGCTATGTCTCCTAATGTAAAAGAAGCACTTGTTTGGTGCTTCCAACATTTCTCTATATCAGTCCGTAACGCATCTAACTGTGTTGCAGTAACTAAATCCCCGTCTACAGTTGGATAATTTGTTGCTGTTACAGGGCTACTGGTTACCGTTTGTCCATAACCATAATCTCCTGAACCTTGACCTAAAATCTCATTAACCTTATTATGCAGGTTATTATAATCCTGTGCATTAATTGATCCAGCTTGCGAAACTGTTGATACCATACTTAACTCCGTGTAAACTACTAGCTTTATTTATACAATAATTTCTACAATTCCAACTGATTCTGATGAAAAATCTTCTAAACTTTTTCCAACAATACAGGAATTACTAATATTTTCTAAATCTTTAGCTGCTTTCGCTGTTCCTCTTACAGCAGAAGTTACTAACAGATCACCTTTAGATACAGGTCCTACTACCTTACAAGGCACCCTTCCCCTTAATGCTACTGCAACAGTACACCCTTCTAATTCACTGTTCATTACATGAGCTGGATTTGTAGATACTACTCCGACTACTTTGTGATCAAAATCAGAAGTAGATTGAGTCACTTCTGCTTCACCCCCTATCACTAAGACTGTACCAGGTTCATATTCAACATCACTTAAATACATCTCAGCTAAATCTGCGTATTGTGCTGCAGTTGCTGTACCCCTAAAAACATTTGCATGTATATCTCCAGTAATATCTCTTACACATATAGACACACCAGACGTTGCTCTAGTGTCTGCTGTAAAATAACCAGTTTGTAAAGTACTGCCTGCCGTAAGGTATGAAACTTCTAATTGATCTGCCTTATCTGCTGTACCAATGAATCTATCAGCATAAACATTTTGAAAACTTGCCGTAGAACTTCCTATATCAACTATTCTTACACCAGCCGCATTTGTGTTGTAAGAAGTGCTAGCTGGATTTATAACTGTTTGATATCCAGGTAATACTTTATCATGCGTTAATCTTAAAGGCATTCTTACCTGATTATCAGTATCTCTTACTTGGAAAAAGACATCATACCCTTGTTCATTTCCTATTACTGCTTGATTATCGTTTATAATTCTTAAACGTAAATCATTACTGTCGCCTACAGCTAATCCTGTATCTCCAAATCCAACTTGACTAGAAAATGTTAAGTTTTCGTCAAATTGTACAAACTTATCAAGAGTTAAACCTCCTAATCTGTCTGCATTAGTAGCTGTTCCCCACCATCGATGTTCAGTGCTTGTTACTCCCCCAGTTGCATTTGTAGTATTTTTTAAAGTAAGACCTGCATGGATTTTATCAAATCCAATATATTTTGCCTGATCGTTTTCACCTATTGTAAAATCTCTACCACTTATAATATGGATTATTTCATCATTTACAACACTTGCTATAACATACTGACTAACACCGTTTGCATCTTGAATTGCCTTACTTTGAAACTGCGTTACGCCCTCTCCTGCTGTTTGTGGTCCTATCAATATCCATTCAGTTCCGTTGTAGGCGTATAGTTGCTCGTTAGTTGTATCCCACCAAAAATCTCCTGTGGTAAGACCTGCAGGAGCTTGTCCTCCTGTTTCAGAACCACCAGCAGTTCTCCACTTGCTTCCGTCATAAAACTTAAACTTGCTATCGCTAGTATCGAACCAAGCTTGTCCTGGTAAGGCTTTCGGTGGTTCATTTGCGCCTGCAAAATTTTCAAGTAAAAATACAAAATTTTCGTTCTGTATTTCACCATATCCTGCATAATTTTTTCCTACTAATTTTAAATCAGTAGTCTGATCAATTGTTCCATCTTCAACTACTGTCAATTGAGCAGTATTGTAAGTATTAATTATATATGCCATTCATATCACCCCTAAATGTGTTAGTTGTATTTACCGTATTTCACACAACTATCCTATCTACTCCTGTGCTATTCCAATAACTTCCGTCACTTTGAAATTTATAAACAAATCGATCTACAGTAAATTCTATATTAGTTGTAGAACCTGAATATGCAGGATTAGCTACAATATCTTGCACAACTGCAACCGTGCCAGAATTATCAAAATTCCTTACAGTAACTCGTGATTTTTGTAATACAGCAGTCTCTTCTTCAGACACTGTAATTGGAAATACCGCTACTATCTCTCTAATTCGTGTAGCCATTATCTTAACATTTTGTCCTGGCAACGATTCTTCTATAGGCACCATGTATTCTAAAACTGTCCGTACATTATCAATAGTTGCTGCGTAAAAAGGTGTATAATCAGGATCACCTGCAGCTATTAATCCGTTGATATCTAAGGATAAAAGTATTTCTTTACCATCGACTGCCCTATCAACATATTCTTTATTAGCACCGTCCTTTAAATTAACAGGATCAGCCAAATCTGTTAATCTATTATGAGTTGCAAAGCTTACCGTTCCAGCAGTTTGGGCAGTTCCATTTGCATCTATAACAAGACCAATGCCATTTTGCCTACTTATAGTTGCACTGTCAATATTAACATTATCTACGTTTAACTCAATCAATGTTCCGATTTCATTTAAACCAGACGCTTTTGTAACAACAGGATGCAGCTCGTCATTAGACAAAACAAGTTTTCCATCTATCTTATAAGATGGATTAGAATTAGCTACTGTGCTTGTTAACTCTAAATTTTGGTTTATTGTCCATGATCCGTGTCCACTATTACCATCTAATTGAAACAGAAATTCTTTATCTCCGTCGGAACTTCTAAGAATAATTCCACCGCCTACTATTGCCGAATCATCTCCAATAACAGCATTTTCACTAATTGCAAGCTCTATTGTTTTATCTTTTATTCGTAGATCTTCAGAACTGACATAAGTAACTTCACCACCAACAGTAAGTTTGCCACCTATGGTCATATTACCATCTAAAGTCATATCAGAATGAGACGTAATATTAGGTCTAGGAGCACCTACTGTATCAAAAGGGGGAAGATTTGACCAAAACTTTAATGTATACGTTGAACTATCTATAAACATAGCACTTACAAAACTATTTGCATATTGAGACGTTTTTACTCGTATACCAAAATTAGCGTCAACTTCTAAATTGTCCATAGTAGTAGTCGAGCCTAATATTTTTGTATTAATAAAGGGTCTATCTCCAACTCCTATAATTAATCCTTGACTATTTTTAATGTTAATATATCCAGTAGTTACGCCATTATTATCAGTAGGCAGGAAATTTACTACACTTTTTTGAACCCCCGAATCATCTAGCAAATATTTTGAATTAACACTCGTTCCTCTATACCAAAATCCATTTGTTCCAGTTTCGGCATCTGTATTTGCTATATTAAAACCTTTATATAATTTTTGCCTTTTAGGTGTTTGTGTATCTTCACTCCAAACATTAAAGCCTGGAATAGCAAAAGAAATTGGAACAATAAATTCTGCAGGAGAATATATACCAACAAGAACACCTCCTAGAAATAATTTTAATATTGTTCTTGTAATATTATTAATATCAACTTGACTTACTGATTCAAATCCAGTTTTACCTTGCCCTGCATCATATGTAGGGCCTACTAGAGTTAATTCGCTACCATCATACAAATACAATCTGTTATTTTCATTATCAATCCAAATATCTCCAGCAACTAGATTAGTAGGTTGTAAACTATTTACTATAGTACCAGTAGCAGAACGGAACGTTGTACCGTTAAAAATTTTTAGTCTTTCATCCTGTTTGTCGTACCATAATTGCCCTGTCAACGGATGCGGCGGAGAATTTGTGCTTGCAAAATTTTCTAAAATTTTAACAAAGTTTTCGTTTATCCACTCACCAAATCCTTTATAATTTCTTCCAATTAATGTAATATCTGTTGAACTAGTATCTATGACGCCGTCAATAAGATCTACTAATAATTCTCCATCTGTACGATTGATCCGATAACTCATTTAATTTCCTGCATATATAATATAATTTAAAGTTAAGAATGGATTTAAAATATCCACCGGAGTGCTAAGAATGTTTTCAGTTTTAACACCTTGTGTATTTTTCAATGCGACTCCTGTAAACTCTGTTTGTTGTTCATAGAAATGATAATTTTCTACTTGCTCATCTATAATTTCAAACTCTTTACGGGCTGTTGCATAAAATTGTGTATCATTATAATATAAGTCGTGCTTGTGATCTGGAAGATTTAATTCTTGTAATACAACTTCATCAGCACCACCTTTTCCTCCTAAAACTGCAGCATTAGGATCATCTGTTACAATCTCATTAGGCTCTAAATTACCCATATTATGCAAACCTAAAGCAACTCTACCTCGCAAGTCAGGAACTGCAAAAAACCCTACCTTTACAAGTTCAACAGCTTTATATCTATAACCTATTATGCTATACAATTCTTGGTAATCAACTGTTTGAACTTCTTGCCCGTTACACAACAACCATCCTGTAGGAGCAACATCTCCTGCATATGGAACAACTGTGCCAATTGGCATAACAGGAACACTTGATAATAAATTTCCTACTGTAATTTTTTTCAAACCAATGTCATCTCTAACCCTAGCCAATAACAATTCGTCATCAACTTGAGTTGTTATAACTTCATTTTTTGCATTTACAACATCACGATTTAGTTCTGTTACAAATTCGATTAACTCGCCTTGACCTGTAAAATTTATAACGCCTTCTTCAACAGCAGTACTGTTTAATAATCCTACATCGCCTATAAATTTAAAACTAGACGCTTTAGCTAATTTATTTGCTGAACCTGATCTACCTGTTACAGATCCTGTAACAGTCCCAGTTAAATCTCCATAAAATCTCTTTGAATAAATACCTTCATACCGTAGACTAGGTTGTCCTATATAAGTGCTTTCAGTACCGATAATGTCATCTGCATCTGTATTAGGTAAAATTTTATCAACTACAATCGTACTACTATTGCTGGTATTCATGTATAAATTGCCACCGATTGATGCATTTAACGCAATTCCGATTCCTCCAGCAGTAACTATTGATCCGTTACTTATCTGTGTGCTATCGTGTGTGCTAGTGACAATAAATTTACCTTTAGAAGCATCGTCTACCGGAACTGTAATAGTTACATCACCATTAACATCTAATTCTGTATCAGGGTTATCTTTACCTATTCCAACTTTCATAGAACTATCATAACGCATCAAAGTTTTAAAGATACCTTCATTTTTAACTTTGACATCTATAGCAGATCCTGCCACATTATGCTTTATTATCCCTATTGTTCCTTCTATACCAATTGTTAATTCTGAATTCCTGCCATAAGCAATACCATCATTATTTAAAACATTTAATTTATAACTAGTTGAACTTACTGCGTTTCCTCTTAAAAAGTTAGCTGCTTCAATAACTTCTTGTCCAATAATTAAATTTTCTGCTTTTTCTGCAACGCCGTTATATTTTAATTTATTTTCTCCCGGTAACGCTGCTGTGCTTAAATTTATTCCAGGTTTTAAAGTTACAAATCCATCAATTCTTGCTTTTGGCGTAAATTCTTTATTTGATATACAAGCTGCAGGTATACCATTTACATCTATTTGTAATATATTATAAGTTTTGTCATCTATACCTAATACAACCTTAGGAGTGGCACCAGTTATAACTCCTCCACTGTATTCTGGCCCAATTAGAATCCAACCACCTGCATCTGTATACATATATAATTGTAAATTTTCTCTGTCAATCCATAAATCTCCTTCTTGTTTTAGTGTCGGAGCATTAATAGATTTATTAACACCATTAACTGGTATCCAATTTACACCATTATATACCATTAATTGTTCTATGTCAGGGTTAGAATCATACCATATTTGACCTTCAACTGGGGTAGACGGAGCAGATGTCGCTGCAAAATTTTCTAGTAAGTGTAAAAAATTTTCTGCTATAATAGTACCATACGCAGTTGTATTTTTTCCAGGTAATTTTAAAGACGTTTCTTGATTAATAGTAGCATCTTCTATTACAATACCTAATTTATTATCTACATCTGTAAAATTTATTTGATAAGGCATTTATTATTCTCCAAGAACGCCGGACAGGCTTTGTATTCTTACTGTATAATCTATTTGAATTAGTCTATTTAAACTTTTTTGCACAGGATGGAATAAAACATGTGTTAATAACATAGTTTCTTGGTTTGTATCATAACTTTTTAATCCTAACTCATCAAAAACATATAAATCCTCTGTACTTAATGCGGTGTCAAAAGCATCTTGTCCTGCAGGCTCTCCATAATCTAACAAACATGTCACAAGTATATCTGTGTAATTAGTCCCACTTACATGCCTTACTTCAGTTTTATTTCTAAATGGATCAACATTATTTACATTGCGATCATCTACTATCTTTTCAAAAGTTTGATTATATAAACTTGCATTTATTCCTGTACTATTTGGACTCAAATATGTAATTATACCTGTAGGATCAACACTTGTCCCGCCATTACCAAACCCCATTGAGTAAATAAATCCAGTACCTGAATTGCTTAACGACTGCGCCATTGCTATACTCATATTTTCATAATGTATAGCATTTCGTTTATTAACAAAAATTTTATGCGTCTCAGGGTCAAATATTTTTATATGCCCTTGTATTAAAGTTCCACTTTTATCATTAATTTTATCAATCATATTTTATCCTACTAAGTTATTTATCTTGGCAAGTCTGCCTGCACAGATTGTATTTTTTTAGATATATTATTACCACTATCACTTAATCTTACACCTGGGTCAGTCCATAATTTACCTATTTTTCTTACAACCATTATTTTTTGATTTATTGGTGGTATTTCCAATAAATTTAACATATTGTTATCTAATGCAAATTCTGCAGGTATTAAAACATCTGCATTGGGCGAATTTTGTCCTAATTCTATGTTATATTGCGGTATTTCTGTTTTTCTTAACCTTCTACCGGCTACAAATACTTCAAATTCATTTATACTATTAGCTACAAAATCTAAATTAAAATCTTTTGTTTGCCCATCACTTATAAAACTAGTAATAAGCGTTTCATCTTTATAAGGCAAAACCATATCTACACTTTGATTATAAATTTCTAAACCAGCGGGATACACATCCTTTACTCCAGTGCCTAATGTTCCTCTTTTTAATTGACTTAAAATATTACCGTTTCTCAAACGAAACTCAATTCTTTCTCCTTGAATCAGCACAACACCGGGATATTTACTATTTGTTTCAGGCTGAGGTAAAAGACTGCCGTCAACTACCTCAATTATTTTATCATACCAATACAAATCTTTAGCTAATTTAATATTTTGCTTGCCATCTAATGAAAAATAATGTGTTTTATTTAATATATCATTAAACTGAATCCACCCAAATTTATTTTTTTGTAAACTATTACTAAAATGTACTACTTGGATATTATCATTTTCTTGTAAAGGATTGTTTAATCTTACATGCATATTATCTTGCATAACGTAATAATCTACACTAGGATCCAACAATACTCCATTTATTGCTACCCAGACAAATTGATCATCAATTGCTGTTTTGTTTAGTGGTATAATGCCATTTCTTAACTGTCTAAGTTCATACCAATCTGCCGCTCCTGTATCCAATGTAATACTACTTCCTAATTCAACTATTTTAAACACATCTCCTTCATTTGCCTGTATACCATAATCAAATAAATTTAATGTATATGTAGCATTGCCTGTCAGAGTTTGAATTTCTGCATTTGGATTTGTAGCGTTAGGTGTGCCATATTCTTTGTCATCTATTCTTGTGCCATTTCTATAAACAGCATAATAAAGATTTGCATTAAGTTCAAAATCTAATTCTAAAACAAATGTACTTGTGACCCGCCTAATTGCAGATATTTGGTTAACTCCAGGACTTAATCTTGTTCTTTCTGTTACATCAAAACTTTGCCAATCGATGTCTTGTGTATTATGATTACTAAATTGATAAATTTTAACTTTATCGCTAATATTCAAATCGAAATTTATAGTTACAGTATCAGGAGTTTCTACAAAAATTTCATCTTCATAATACCCAAATTTGTAGTCTCCGCCTGAATCAGTGCTATCATCCCACGCATTTATATAAACTTTTAAAATATCTCCAGGTTGACTTACTCCTCTTTTGATTAAAACAGCACTACCAAATTGTTCATCAGCATCTAATAACAAGTCATATGAATCAGCTGCTAGGAATGTCCATTCTGTTAATAACTCTAATTCACTACCATTTAAAAAGACTCTAATGTTCTTAGAACTTACTGAAGCAACTGGAACTTGATACAATTTTAATTTATACTCTAAATTATCTGTAGTAATAAAAGTTTCCACATAACCAGGATTTAGCAATTTATCATTAACAATTACCATTGTATGCCATTCTAATGGTCTTTGCCTAAAAGGAGCTTGTGCTAAAGTAAAAGTATTTGTACTACCATCTGCAATAAATTCATCTACATAAACTGTACTGTAACTTTGTTCTTCTCCTGATAAAATCAAATATTGCAAGACTGAACCCACTGGTAAAGGATTTGCAAATTTAATTAAAATATTATTTGAACTATCGTAAAATTCTGTATCTGCCTTGACAAGCTCATATGGTAAAAATTGTCCGTTAACAGATACTTGACTACTTAGATTTTCTTCCCATCTTGCATTTACAATAAATGTTCCTAAACTTTCTTCTATTGTAATTGTATCAACATCTAAAATATTAGAGCCACTATAGTCTAAAGTTGTAATATTAATTTTAGAATGTGCAGGAGGAGCAGTTATAAATAATATGTTTTGATTCCTAAAATCAACTGTATAATCTTCATTTATTTTTTTAAGTTCTCTATTAACTTTTACAAAAACAGTTAACTCAGTTATTGGGCTAAAATCTATAGAAAACAATGTTGTGTTCCCATTTCCAATATAGTTTCTACTTACAATGTTGCTTGTACCTGCTGTGGGTCTTTCATATACTGTTATACTAACCGAATCTTTAATTAATCCAGGCACAAGCTCTTCAGGACCTTTTGAATTTAATGGTGTAACAAAATTATCTCCGTCAACAATAATATCTTCAGCATTAATACCTTTAGCATTACTGTAATCAGTATTTCCGCCTAATAATAAAGTATCATAATCTAAATCAGTAGGTAAAAAACTACCATCGCTATATGCGCTCCTAATAATAATAATGTCATCTGTATTAGGAACTATATTTAAATTTTCTACATTGACAGATTGTGTTATTCCATCTCCAATAATAGTTGCCATTGTAGCATTAGGATTATCAACAGGTGTAAGATCATCAATGTAATTAGGATCATCTATTCGTATATTATTATAGTAAATATTATACGAAATATTATTTTCTAACGGTTTCGCAAATTTAACAATTAAATTTTCTAAAATACCTTCTACTAACAATTGATTTACATCAACTAACGATAATGTCACTAATTTAGGTATAATTTGCAATTCTATATTAGTTATTGCTGTAAGACTATCTGCTGTTCCTATTGCATATTTTTGGAATTGATCTGCACTTTTGAAAGTCAATGCGGAAACTAAATTAATATTTCCATCTTCGTCTATTACTTCTACTAATTCATCTAAAATATTTAAAATACTGCTACCGTCTAAATAATCATCAAGTGCATTACCTAATTGATCTACACTAAAAATTTCTATAAATCTTTGATATTTTAAAATTGCTGTGCTATCGCCCTTGACTATTGCGTTAATTGCATTTGCAATATTAATAAAATTGACATGAACTTTATAATCTATCACATCTATATCTAACAAATGTACAGGAATACGATAAAATGTATCATTATAATTCTCATCATATGTATCATAAGTATTTGCTAGATAACCACTAGTATCCCAACCGCTATATGTTCCAAATTCAAAACTTTTTACTTCTACTCCCCCGTAATCTACACCGTCCATAAGTAAAGCTAAATCATTACCGTACTGTCCTTGTGAAGCAGTATACAAAAGGTTTATCCTATCTTGTGCTTTAAGCAACATTGCGTCTTTAAAATAATTAATTTGAATAATACTATAATTTGCTAATGGATATGTAAAAATAATTTGTCCAACATACTTTTTTTTGTTATTTAATATATTTTGATAAGTGTATTCACTTTTTAACAAAGTTTGACCATCAACAATGACTTTAATGTTTTTACTGTTTAGTGATAACGGCCATAATAAATCAAAAATATATTTTGATCCTGTTCCTATAAAGCTTTCTGTAGTTTGTAAAGATAAAATTTCATACTTTTTTGAATTTCTATCAAATTTAATATTGGTAAAGATTGATCTAGGTAAGCCATTACCTAAAATTACACTTGCTCTAGCATGACGACCTGTTTCTCCTATAGATCCGTCTATAATTAATTTAGGCGCTGAAAAATACCCAGATCCTTTATTAATTATATCAACCGTTACTAAAGAACCATTATCTCCAATTCTAGCTTTTGCAATACATCCATTGCCGCCGCCTCCTTCAAACCTTAACACAGGAGGAATACTATATCCAAAACCTCCGTCGTGTATTTCTATAGCAACCACTTCATAAGTGCAATTATCTAACCAACTTTTATATGGATTTGTTTTTATAATTCCGTCATTATACAACCCGTCTGAGAAAGCAGTAATTTTCCAAGGTACTATTTTGTTTTCTACACTATCATACCTCGGAGGTAAATCAAAATCTTCTATTTTTCCAAATACATCATCTACCTTTTCATATGAACTTACAAATTCTCTAATTTTTACTTTGTAAGGCTTAACTTCTTTTACATAGTCTTCATAACTTTCTAAATTATCATTTTTAAAATTTATTTCTTGTTTTAACTCTCCTACATTATGTACTATTTTTAAAAAATTAGTTTTGAATAGCCAATCAACATTTAATTGTTCGCTTAGTACATATCTCAATGTTGTAAAAAACAATTTATTATATTCTATTGCTAAATCATCTATAAAAATATCATTTTTAATTGCTTTAGCAATTTCTCTAATTTCTAAACTTGGTATACTATCATAAAAATTCGTATCGTAACTGATTAGATCAAAATTAATAAATGCAACATTAGGATCATACAATCTTCTAGAAAACTGTATTGTTCCGTTTTGTCGACCAACTGTTTCATAGTTGACGGTATAATCAACATCATTTAAATTGTTAATTTTTCGGAGCAACAACCAACCACCATCTCCAATATTTGAAATTTTTATTATATCATTAATATTATCCGTCAAAGAAGTAAGTTCATATGCATAATCTATTGCGTAATTTATTCTGGTATCAGAACTAAAGCCGTTGGCGTACCAATCTATAAAATTCCAATATAAAGAAGTATTATATCCTTGGCTTTGTATCCTTACCCAATCGTTATCTTTATAATTTCTTTCATAAAGCGCCCATTTACCTAGTATAGATTCATCAGTTTTAACTAGTGCAGTAAATTTTCTAATTATTATGTATGTACCTTCATTATAATTTACACCTCCACTAATAATTCTAAAATTTGTAATACCTCCCAAAGAATTTAAATCATAATCTATTTCTAATCCTTCACCTTTACCAATAACTACGTAAGTAGGTTTTACTAAATACCCTCTACCAGCTTGTAGAATAGTAAAATCTATCACAATCCCGTTTACAATTTTTAAGGATATTTCAGCTTGCTCTGCCTTAGCTATACCTATGTTATCTAAATCAGTACGCAAATCTACTGCAATATCATATAAATTAAGCATTTCTGCTGGATATTCATCAGCAGAATATAAATTTATTAAATTCTTGTTATCTTTTATCAAAGTAGACTTTAATTTTAAATTAATATATTCAATATATTGTTTTAATGCTTCTTGTCTATTTTTGAACATTCCTTGCCTTGGATTATCTAAAACCCCATATCTATATTTTACACTTACTGAAGGATCTGGAACAGATCTACCATATAGATCATAACCAACTAAACTATCAATCCATTTTTGCTCTATCTGTGTATTCGGCAAGCTTAGTGCATCATTTTCAGTAATTAGCTTATACTGTAAATGCTGATTTATATCTTTGACCTTAGCATCGTTGTAAATTTGGAAGCTAATTATTACATTGTCATCATTTAAATATTTTTCTAAATTATAACAAGAAAATGCATTTTCACTAATAAAACTAATGAAAGGATAGTCCTGTCCGAGTGGATCTTTAATAAGATTAGACACTTGTACTGAACTTAAACTTCTATTATCTAGCTGCGGTATAGATGTTTTATTTTTTACCCAAAAAAAGTATTGATTAAAAAAAGCCCCAGCCACATTATCATACACCCTTCCTGTAGAATATGAACTACTACCATATTTTGTTGTGCCAGAAATACCAACAGCTATACCATCAACAGTTCCTGTCAATTCATCCCAAACCTCAGGCAACACATCTGACTCAACCCATTCATAAATATCTATTGAATGAGTAGGAAAAAGTTTACCCCAATAATTTGCTGAAAATTCAACATCTCCTACATATGGATAATAATATTTTACATTACTTAAATCCCACCATAAGTGTCCAACTTGATCTTTATTCCAAGCCATTGTTTGGTCTATATTTAGATTTCCTACATTATAAATTGCAGGGTCATACAAAAGTTTATAGGTAATATTTTGTTCTGCAGGTCCAGGTATTTTTCCTTGCAATGGATCTATAAAATCTAAATTTGTTATTACTTTATTTTTTCTCTTATCATATAGTGTAATCTTCTTAATTTTACTAACATCGACAGGAGGTTTTATTTCTCTAAGAACATTATATAAATCATTAGTTCCTTTATCAAATTGGATCACATTGCCAATGGACTGCCCATTTAATGAATTATTAACCCCTAAAAATAAAGAGTTATTATGCAAAATAAAACTATCTCCTATTTGGTATATTTTATTAACACCGTCTTCATAGGATATATTATTACTATACACAAATTTATCTAAAATGTATGAATAAAAATGGATTACACCTGTGTCAACAACAGTATAAGATATTTTTGTAAAATTATTATCGAAAATAGTATTGTTATCATCAAATGTTGTTTCTTTTACCCTGTCTCCATTTGATGAAGTCACTGCTAAAATATTATTAGATACTTTAACATTATGACCAAACATTTCAAGAGCATGGGAATAAGGACTGTTTATAGTTTGATAAAGGCTAAATTCTAAATTATCTAATTTATAAATGTAAACAATTCCACTAGCATTACTAAATGAATCATCTTGCGGAGCACCAATAAACAATAAAGTTCCATCTTCGTTTAATTCTAAACTTTCTCCAAAAGCTGATGCAGGAGTTTGTGCATTAATGTTTTGACTCCATGTAAACGTATTTTCATATCTTCTATATATTGCAACTACATTTGGATTCGCAATATCATATTTGACAAAAACAGCTAAAACTTCTCCGTCTTTACTAACAGCAAAATTTGTTGCATAATCATATATACCAGTTAAAGGAATTGTGCTAATATCTACTCCATCAAAAGTAACAGGCAAACTTACATCATTAGGAATATAACCTACAAAATCAATTAATTCTTCTATTGGAATCCAAAAAACGACATTAAACACATTAGGAAGTAAATTTGTTTTTGCTTCGTAAAATATTTTATCTACATAAACTATATCACCTTTAAAATAAGTCAGCAATTCATTAAACTCACCTCTATAATTTTTATTTTTTGTAGAGTCCCAATTGTATGTTCTACCGTCATACTCTCCATAACCTATAAAATAAATTTTACCAGGATTATCAAAATCAAAATCCCCATCTAAAGCAAGTATGTAGCCTGTATAAAAATCATTGCTTTTTGTTAATTGTACTTTAGATCCGTACCTGTGATTATTTTTTTTGTTAATAGATGTAGACGTGTTTTGTAACAAATACTGTGCACCAACTTTGGCATACAAATATACTGCTCCTTCTTTGATAAACGCACTAGGAGCCCCATTTGCATTATCTATAGGAATGTTATATGTTTCATTCCATACTCTACTAAGATTATTTGGTATTTCTGGTAATTGATCTATGCCATCAACTATTTCATTTTTATATATCCAATACTCTTGATCTTTCAATTCTCTAAAAGGCAACCCTGTACTATCAAAAGCAACAGAAATATTATATGAATTTTCTATCATTATTAATTTACCTACCGCGTTAGAAGAAAGAGATTGAGATATTGAAGTTCCTATTTCTCTATTAACTGAATATATATTAGGTCTATTCCAAGGATCAGTTGGTGTATTACTTGTTATACCAAGCATTTCAATCTGGGTACCAGTTCCCCATTCTCCTTGTAAATTATCAACAAATACTCTAACAGTCGTGGGACTTAATCTCTGTAGATAAACTACTTCTGCTGTATTTGTTGTTCCTTTTTCTCTTATTATTTGCCCCGAACGTCCTGCATCTGTTAAGAAAAATCCAGTTCCGTCTTCATAATATTTCGGATAAGGCTGATAAGGTAATCCTTCTTCGCTAAATCTATTTTCGTTATAATCAATAAAACCATCCCATATGTTCCAAACAATCTTACTATTATCATTAGCATTTAATTGATCATCTTCTTGTATACCAATTTCTTTAATAGAAGTATATATGTCTTCAACTGGATCAGCTACTACTCTGCAAAATAATTCTCCACTTACGCTTCCTACTAATTCATCTATAAAATTAAATACTGGTCCATTTTCATTTTGACTTAAAAATTGTACTTGTAAAATAAAATAGTCTGTAGTGACTCCATCTGGATCTTCTAATACTTCAGAGCTAGAAACAGTTGCATAAGCTTTAGTATTTTTTTGTGTAATAATTTCTCCTTCTTCAACAACAGGAGGAAACGTAAATCTTGTATTTTTAACCTTTAGGAAAGTAACTGTTTTTTTAAGCTGATTATAATAAAAAGAAAAACCGTCGCCTACATTTAGTGTATTACTTAATTCTTGAGGTGCTCTAATACCAATATAACGTAATTCTGAATCTATATCAGCATAATTTCCTGAACCTATAATCTCAGTTCCTTTGTAACTTAATATCGTAATCAAACTATTGCTAGGATAATCTAATATATTATAAAAATAAAGATTACTATTACTACTGTCAGTGATTGTTTCAGTTATTACAAGACCTTTTGCTGCATCGCTATTTGTAAGATATAGATAATATTCATCAACGGATATCATTACATAACCGCCAAAGTAACTATTCATGCTATCCTCCGGAGTAACCTTTTGATAGTCTCCTAAAAGATTTGCATTAATTTCTAAATAACTCAACGTTTCGAAATATCCCCTAACGTCATTAATATAAAGCAAAAAATTATTACTAGTAATAGTTTCTCTATATAGGTAAACAATAGTTCCTATACCTGTTGTAGATGTGACCGTATCTCCTACTTGAGGCGTAAACAAAGCATTATCAACCTGTACAATAAGATCAACTTTTTCCTGGACAGTGTGTCTCCTTGATAAAACATCACTCCATAGTAGTGTATCATCATTTACAAATTTTAAATTACTTTCGAAAGGTTCTGTAGCAGTAAGGTTTATTTGTGTTTGATTTGCATTAGTTAATTTATTCCATTTAAGAATAATTTCATCATTTTTTGCAATTCCATCATACATATCTTGTTTTAATCTTACAAGAAAATGGTCTGTAATTATAGGATCTTCTCCTTGTTGAAAAGCGTAAGGATAATTTCCAGTTAGCAAAATATCAATCCTAGGACTGTTTTCTTTATCTAAATTATTTTCTTCTAAGAAATTACTTACACTAAAAAAACTTTCGAAAATATACGCACTAGTACCTGGAGGAATGTTAACGCCAGCTTCCCAATATAAACCATTGTATTTTACAATTGATCCTGCATTGTAAGCAGTATTATTATCAAAGTCTCCTTGATATCTTGTTTGAATATTCGATGCATCAGGTGCTCCAATAATTATAAAATTATCATCTTCTGCAATGTCAATGCTTGATCCAAATCGATAAGGAATAGTATGAGAATTAAAATCAAAAATAACTTTAGAATCTTTTGGTATTACATTAGCAAACACAACTTGATTTGAATTTAAATCTAATGAATACTCGGTGCTATTTAGTTTTATTGAATTTACATTTATTTGTTTAATATGTTGTACTAAATTTGTTTCTATCTCGAAGATAGTCTGCCCATCTATCGGTAATACAATTACTTCTTCTTTAGTAGGAGGATCAGGCTCAAATATGTCTAAAAATTTCCAATTACTTGCATAGCTATCTCGTTTATACAAATAAACTTTTCCATCACCATCGTTCGGTGCTCCTACAATAATTACAGTGTTTTTACTATTTGTAGCTAAAGAACTACCATATTTTGTGTTTAACTCAATAATTGGATTAGAAATAATATGCTTCTCTACAAAGTTGCTACCCTTTTCTAAGACCTTCCAATTTCCTTGCCCATCGTCATCTAACCACAAACGAGTATGCTGAGGGTTTTTTATACTAAACGAAGCTAAAGAGTTTACATCATTTACCCTAAGAGATTGTAAATTTACAATTATACCTTTGCATATTTGTAACTTACTGTAATTTATAGCACTTTTTAATGCAACAGGTACATCAATTGAGATTACAGATTTATCTATTTGTTTTATTACAAAAAAACCTGTTAATGCACTTGTTTCAAAAACTGTAGAAATTCCTGATTCTATGCTGTTGATTTCGTATATTCCTATAATATCATCAACATTTAAATCATCCGACATACCATCTAGATGTAGTTCTGTATAAACCTCACCTTCAATTACTTGCACAATGCTTCTTTTATACTTTGAAACTTGATAAACAGCCCAATCATTTTTTATAGTATTACCTATCCAGATAATATCATTTAAATTATATAAAGTTATGTCTTCTTGTAATAAATCTAACCAATCAATTTTAATATGTTGAACGTCATCAGAAAAAACATATCCTGACGTTTTATAATTAATTTTTTGCTTATCTAGCACAGGAAATGGTTTATGATCATAATTAAGTGGAAAATTGTAAGTTTCATATTTTTTTATTCGATTTATATAATCTAAAGTTTTAGAAGTTGTATTTGATAATAAAACAGGTTGTGGTTTTAAATTAAAATCTTTCTCTTTTAAAACATAATCAAATTCATCAAAAGTTTCATTACCACCATAAATACCAACTCTTACGCCCCATTCTTCATAAAATTCTAAACTATCTTGTTCTGCAGAAGACAAAACATCAAACAATTTGGTTAAGGCATTACGTGTGCCTTTTTCCTGTATGTAACCTTGATAAAATTTATATTGACTTACATCGCTATTAATAATGTTTTGTAAATATTTCCTTTTTTGATAGCCTATTAAATGCTGTGCTATACGCTGTTGATTTGTATCTAAATTATCGCTATCCAAATCATAAAAATCTTTAAATTGCTCTATTTTATAATCAAAATTAGAATACAATTTGGCTGAAGGAGTTTCGTCTAATCTTTTCCATTTATTAAATTCAAAGTTATCACTTCCAAATATTTTTTGTTTTGCAGTATAATAAAATTCTTTAAATTTAACAACATCTCCTGCATTATAATCTGTATAAACTGTCCAATTTTTAACAATTGCTCTGTCATAAAAAAATCCAGGAATATTTAAAGACCCATTCCAACTTGCTGTTCTATACCCAGCTACTTTTATCCTTTCTTGTCTATACCCAGGTGTAGGATCATAAATTATATCATTAAAAATTGTTGTATTATCAATTAAAACAATATGTTCCTTTGTAACTAAAGGAATTTTAATAAAATAAATGCCTCCAGAATAATCAATCACTTTAACAGAAAAAGAATTGTCTGTATCTCTAAAAAATTTACAGTTTTCTTTAGGAATTACTGTTCCGTCAGCTTTACGAATACTATATCCTATACTTGATGCAGAAGTGTTTCCTACAACTGCATAATCATTATGAAACTTTATTTCATCAGCAGCCGGACTCAATGTTATAATCGATCCAGCTCCCCAATTTTGTGTTGTCCAAAACAAAAATTGCTTTACGCTGTATACCCAATCTGCTATCTCTGTTGTATCTTCTAAAAATTTGTCAAATTTAAATCCTACAGTTTCTAAATAATGACCATAACCTAATAAAAAATCAACAACATCTTGTATTTCTGGCAACAATGTTCCGTACTCTAAATAGCTTATAAAACTATCATAACTATGTCTATACTTTGCTACAGCTCCGCCAATTATCGGTAACCTTGGTAATTTTGAAAATTTTGAAGTGTCAAAATTATCTCCACTTACATGAGTAATTTTTGTTCTATAATATACGTCATCTACCCTTACTATAACATCTTTTGAATATGTTTTTCCAGCCTCCCATGTTACAAAAGTTTCGCTTATTCCTCCTACATTAAGGACTGTATCCGAATTCTTTTTACTAGGAGCATAATAAGGAAATTTAGAAAAATTTTCATCATAACCTTTAACATAATATCCATCTGCTTCTTTTGTAATTAATACTCCGCTATAGATAAACTCATTTATAGGAAAACTTGTGTTCAAATAAATGTCATAATTTTCATCAGGAACAAATACATTTCCTTTATTAAGAGGTGATCTACTGTCTAATATTAATTTAAATTTACTTTTATCAGTAAAGCCACCTACTTTAAATCCTAACTGATTTTTTAAATTTTTTACACAATCAACATAATCATTGAACCTATTTAAAAAATGTTTATTTTGATATTCTACTATGTAATTTATTAATCCACTTGCAAATATATTAGCTACTTCATCTGGAAACTGCAAGCTAGACAACTGTATATGATTTTTACTTACATTGTAAATTATTTGTCCTGCAATATTTCTTTTCTGCTGTATCCTATCAAAACTACCTGAAAAAACATACGCAGGTTGTAACAAAATCGCAGCTTTTAATAAACTAAAAGGATATTCACTAGTTCTTTTCCAAGCAGTTTCAACAGGACCACCATCTCCAAAATTAAAACTTTCTTGTATTGATTGCCTATTATATTCTTTAATAATATTTGCAAAAGCAGGATTAAGTAATTTACCTTTTTCATCTACAGGAATAATTTTACTTAATCCTGGTCTAGCAAATCTTACATCTATTTTAAAAGAAGGTTTTCTAATAATTCCATTTTCTAAATCTTGCCATAAAGGTAAATTGTTGTTAGTATAAGGTCCAACCCCATATTCGGTATCCCACCAGTCTGGTTTTTCTGTAAATCCTAACATTTCCCAGGGATGAGTATGAGGTCTATCTGTATCGTAAACATATTCATATATAGCTCTCCACCAACCTGGACTTTTTTCTCCATTGTGAAGAAAAGAACTTGAATAATTATAAGTATAGGGATTGGTTAAATCAAAATATAAATGAGGAGCATATTCTATATTAATTAATTTACTCCAATTTATAAAATCATTTAACATTGCGTTATATAAATTTTCTCTTTTAACTAAATTTTTCCTGTAAAAACTTGGTAAAATTTTGTGTAAATCAAACAAGTCGCTATCATAATTTACTTTAATATTGTTATAAATTCTTTTTTCTAATTCTAAAATTAAAGTATCTCTAAAATCCTTAAAAGCATTAATTTTACTACCGTCATGACCTTGGATTACGACTGTGTCTTGGTACCATGCATCAAATTGTTCAGTATCATTCATACTAATTATTTTACTTGACACAGGCATGTAAAAAACTGTAGGAATATCGTCAAATTTTACTATAGATACTTCCCCGTCACCGCTATTATTTTTGTCATATTGTTCAGCTGCTGCATAATCAGTAAAAATTGGATAATACCAACCTAATCCTTCCTTTTTAGTAAATCCATAAATCTTAAATGGCCCGCTACTACCATCTAACTGCTTACGTACAATACTGTCATCTATATAAATTCGAGGAACATATTTAGGAAATAAGCCAAGTTTTGTAGGAGTTTGAGGGACAAAGCTTCCAAAAGTATTCTCAAACTCATAAACATCTATAACATCATTTACTTCTTTATTTCCAAATACCCGTACAAATCCTGGATTAGAGAAATCATAATCAACTCCATACGTAAGTAAAATATCATTTTTATAGACCAAAACTGCCCTATTAGACACAGTATCTAAATTAAAATCTGTACTTAAAGGAAAAAATTGCTGATCTACATCTACAATTAAATTAGAATTTATTCTTTTACCGGAATAAGCAATCATATCGCTGAAGTAATAAGGCAAATCTTTTGAGTTGCCTTTTACAATTTCTTCCAACACTTTTTCAAATGTCTGTTGGGTTCCTCCTTGGAACCCAATGTTAGAAATAGTTTGTAAAAATAATCTTTTAAATTTAGAGTATTCTTTTTGGGCAAAACTGACAGCATCTACGACACTGGCTTGCTTATCTAAAATATGGTAAGAATACAAATTGTACAATGCTGAATGCTTCAAAAATTTCTTACCATAACTTGATAAATTTCCTAAATCTCTTAAGTTTCCTATACCTGGAAAATTTCCTGTAAAACTAGAAAGTTCTTCTACAATAGAGCCCACATGATCATTTACTTCTCCTAAAGTAAATTGGTATAAATTGTCATTACTAGGATTTTTTTCTAAACTAGCCGGTATTTCATAAAACCCACTATTAGTTTTAGGCTTACTAGATCTTGTTTTTATTACAATGTTACTGTTGAGCGGTAATTGTTTTATAAATTGTAAAAAATAAGAATTATTATCATCGGTTACTAATTTATAATCTATATTTTGCTCTTGCAAACTATTATCTACAAATACCCTTATCCAAAAATCATTTAAGTCGATTGACTCATACATATCCAAGGCATACATATTATCATTAGTAGACAATAACTGCAAAATTACACTTTGCTGACTATATGTATTTGCCTTTTCCCATCCATTTATTAATTCATAATTATCTTTATTATAGTACTTTCTTAAAAATGCAATATCTGTTTTGTAAATTGTAACACTATTATTATTATTGTATGAAAATTCAGTATTTAACAAATCAAAGATAAAAACAATATCTCCGCTATTTTCTATATTTTGATATTGTAATGGAAATCCTAATATACTATCATCATTACCTTGTCCTATAGCATACGAAAATATTTTATTTCCATTAAATTGACTATATTGATACTTTAATTCATCTTTTAACCAAACATCCTCTTCATCATACATATCAAATAGAGGAGATTGATTTATACTATACTTTTCCTGACCTTTTTGCCATGTTTGACCGTTATAATAAAAATATTTTCCTTTATTATGATTACCTTGGGTAATTAAAACATTTTCATTAATTAAAGGTTCTGCATCTGTTTCTTCTTTTAATGTTATTTGTACAATGTTGTTAATGTTTACAAAAGAAACTTTAAAAATTTTATTTTTAACAAATATGTCATTATCGTTTAAAAACAAAATACGCATACCTTCAGTCAAATCAATACCATCTATATTATAACCTATACTACCTTCAATTGTAGAAAAAACATCTGTAGTAATGACATCAACCAAATTTACATTTTGCTTTTTTTGTGTTCCAAATTCGTGTAGCTTTATATTTGGTTCAAATTCAATTATAGGTCTATTTGCTCTTGAAAATTGATCTACACTAGGAATTTGCTGATTTATTTCTAACGATTTTTCTATTACATCTATGTGAAACCAACGATTATATTTGCTCCATAAGTTTCCGTCATTACTTGCCCTATTAATAACTATATAATCTTTTTTACTAGGATAACCAAGGGCTTCATCAAAGGGCATGTCATCAAAACCTTTATTATCAAATTCTACTTCAATATCATCTACAAATAACGAATTCAATTCTAAATCTTTACTATTAATTAAGTTAATTGCAGTTCCAACTCCTTCTACATACCATTCTCCGTCCCCATACAAATTTGGAAAAACATTACCCGCAAATTGAACTTTCATACCATTTGAAAACTTCCAACCCGAACTTGTTTTATAATTTTTTTTACCAATTACTTCTTTTTCAACATTTATTTCTGTATTTTCTATAATATCATAAATCTTTATTGTGCCTGATAAATTGGGATCATCTTTTGATATATAAAATAAAACATCAGGAGCGTTATCTGGTATAGCGAACTCAAATACACCTTTTGATAAAAAAGGTTCATCTGTAATGATTCCATTTTCATCTTTTTTTACTAGCCCATCTGTATAAATCAACGATGTATTCTCTGTGGCTTCATTATATTCTCTGCCTGGAGTAAAAGTTTTTCTTGAAACAAATGCTATTGGATAATTAGGAGTATCGATATCAAACACATAAGTTTGTCCTCTGTAAAGAGTAATAGTAGGATTATTCGTTAACCCATCTGGTGTAAAAATATATGTAAAATTATCTACATTATCCTGTAATCTAATAGTATATTCGCTTTCAACTTCTTTTTCTTGCCCTGCAACTGTTAGTGTTACTGGTCCGTTAGGTAACCAATAATAATTTCTAAAATTTACAAATTTATCCCAGTCTATATGCGGATTCCATGCGTAATATTCTTCAGCGTTAGCTACATCATGATCAATATCTTTTGTATTCCTAATTTTCAAGTAATTTATAAAATCTACATAATCTGCATAATACTTTAAATTATTTAGATCGTCCTTTACAACAGTAACTGGTTCTAATTGATAATCTTGCCTTTCTTGAGTTATGTCATTTACATAGATATCTTTGTTATAATCAAAAGCTTTTGCAGTTCTTCTACCATAAAAACCATTAATTTGCTCAACTGTTCCTGGCTGAATCATTTGATCTAATGTTGTAGATAGAAATTTTTGATTATATTCTGTCCTAAAATATTTTGGTAAATGATTTACTGATTTCCTTTGTTCAGATTCGTCTGCAGGAAGAATTGGTTCAATCTGATCATTTTTAAAAGCCATCTAAAATTTTCCTTTTTAACTATTGGGTTAGAATTCCATTTTGTGGTATTGTTGCATTAGAAATTACATCACTATTCAAAGATTCTGCATTAATTTCTTCAATAATCTCAACATCAGCTACTGTTGCACAACTAATTAATATTTCATTATCTTCAGCCCTTACCTCATATAAACTTCCAAAAGATAAATTTGGAGATCTTGGAACTAAAATTATAGACGAAATATCAGGAGACATTTCTTTCATTACATATGCAGTCAATTCAGACATATAAAATGTTTCACCAAACGACCAATTTTCTATACTAAAAAATTGATTAATAGTAGTAATGACTTTTGCTTTTATATCATTATCATTAATTACTAGGTCAACATTTTTAATTACTTTAAAAATTCCTTGTAAATCAGCATGCGCTAAACTTCCAAAAAGCATTCTATATTGCGCAGGATGATAAATTATTTCATCTGTGACAGATTTTATCTTTTCTAATGGTCCACTAAAATTGAGATATAAATCAGTAGATGACATTACCAACGGCTCATCTTTAACATTACCGCTGAGATAACCTCTAAAAGCATCATCATAAGATTTTGTTAACAAATAAACATCAATTATATTACTAATACTAGGGTCTATTCTATTATCATAATCTGCTGCATGTAAGTATCTAAATTGTAATTTATCTCTTCCTATAAATGCTTTATAATCATTAGTTATAGAAAAAGAATTTATGCTTTTATTAAAAATTTGAAAAATATTTTCTGCTACAAAATAAACAATTTGTCCATCTGAATATTGACTTAATGGTCCTGTATAAACTAGTCCTTTTTTTATTATTATTTTAAGCTCATCATTTGAAACATAATTGTATGTTTCAACTCCATTTGATGTAATTACTTTCTTTTGAAAAATAAAAGTAAACGGTTCATCATTTACGTTTGGTTGTACAATTTCCTGGAATAAATCTTCATCATCTGATACACCGTCATCGTCACTATCAAAAAAATCTACTTCGATTTTTTTACTAGTTATATAACCTAGTTGATCTCTAAAATTATTTGTTATAGCCCAATCATAATCTTTTGTAAATGAAGATAAATTATCTGTGTTTGTTATAGGTTTAGTATTGATTGATAAAACTACAATTTTATCTTTTGTTGTTTCACCATTTACAGAATTGTAAATTTTATCAGATTTGTCAAAGTAAAAATTAACCTCTTTTTTACTTTCAAATATGAACCTACTGGCTCTATACTCAACAGTATAAAATGTTAAATTGGTTGAAAATTTTAGCAACCAACTTGAATCTAATTTCTGACCCGTAGTATCTCCAGATTTACCTAAATTAAAAGGTTTATCTAAATTCAAATCTTCTTCAAGAACAACTAACCATTGATCCGCTACACGATCATATCTTAAACCAAATGTTTTATTAGCTGTGATTTGATCTATCATTTCGGTTTTTACAGACTCGGTAATACCTTTTGATAGAAATGGCCGTATTTCTCCTAATACTGACCCAGTTGGTATTTTATCATTAAAATATATAGGTCCACTACCGTCCTCATTTAATTCTGTGCCATCATTAAATGTTGCTATTACTTTTACCCAAAAATATGTCGTTGAATTAGGCACATTTGCATCTCCAGGTACTAATTCTCTATCTGCGTTAAAATAATATCCAGCAGGCGCATAAAATTTAATATGCGTATTGATTTTTATATACTGCAAAATTGAAGTAGTACTTTGGCCTATCACTTGTTTTACATTTGCTTCGTTCTTTAAATACCCAGTGTTTAAATTTATATCGTTTGTTACTGAAACCCAACTTATGCCTTGATCAGTATACGGTATTCTTGTAACATTAGAATAATAATAATTTTTTATTTTTTGCGTTTTAAGTAGTGGATCAATTACATTAAACAAAACATTTTCAATTTCTGTCACATTGTTATAATTAAATGTAAGTTTATCTACAAAAGATTCTTGATATAATATACCATCTGTGCCATAGACATTTGTTTTGCTATAAGCACCTGTTGCATCTGTCAAATCAAAATATCTAGATATACCACTAGAAATTCTATTAATACTTTTTGCTTTAACAATTTGATTACTAGACACTAAAGGCCCTATTTGATAATCTTCTGCAGTAATTAATCTATTTTGAGTGTAATAATTCATAGGAGCTAATTTCCTAATAGACTCATTATCTTCACTTACTGAACTATTATTAATGGTATACTGTAATTCTAATACTAAAGATAAAGTTTCTAATTTATTACTTGAACTTACATATTCTATATCTAAACCAATTCCTAGCATATCTCTCGGAGTGATTACTAAATTTTGATTTCGACTTGTCCTATAATAAATTCTAAAGTTTCCTTTCGGTAAATCTCCAAAAATTCCGTCAGAAAAAATTAAACTAATCCTATCATTTACCCTTGTTAAAACCCCGTAAACAGTGCGAATTTTTTTTGCAACATCATTATAAATTACATTATTACCTTCTATTGAATCTACCTTAGTCCAAAGAGTATCTATATCTGTGCTATTTTTAAGACTGTATAACCAAACATCATCGTTATTAACATTAATTGCATCTACAGTTACTAATTGATTTTGGCTAGGATTTGTAACTTCAAAATCGCCATAATCCAATGTACCTTGTTTAAACAAACAAAAAAAACCTGTATTAGGACTATTAGGTCCAACACCATCTTCTCTGTATAATATTTTAAATTTACTATTTGGAGCTGGTGCATCTTCGACTATAGTCCCATTGATATCTGCTGGCACAATTTCAAAATCATAGCTTGACCCGTCTAATGTTTTTGTTATTGTAAATAAAGGTAAATCTCCTAACTCAGCCGTATTAACCCTATATACAGATGTATCTATGTTTGATATATTTTCTTTCTTTAACGGTGATCCGAACAAATTTATATTGTCAAATGCTAGGTTACAAACTTTAATAAATTGCTCGTACCAATTAGGATTACTAGGATCATTCCATACAATATTTTGGTTAGTTAATGATAAATTGTTTGAATCTGTAGCATTTTCTGTTGTCCTAACACTTGTTATTTTTAATAATCCGCTAGCTCCTACGTTCCTTTTAGGATTATAGCTTAATAACCTAGCTAATCGTAAGATACTTTCTCGCCTTTCAGCCAATTCAAGAAAATTTTCTCTTGCATTTAAATCAACTCTAAATGACAAATTTTGACCCAAATATGCAATTAAATCAATTAAAGCAATATACTCTGAACTCTGAATATAGTCATTAAAGTCTTCAGGGTAATTTTCTCTTATATAACTTATCATAACTCTCTTTAGACTTTCAAAATCATAACTTTGAAAATCTGCTGTCTGATAAGTTTGATAAATTCTTTTCCAATCTTCGGCTACTAACAATCTATTTTGTCTATCAGTAGATGCCATAAACTATTCCTTATATCTATAACTAATATTTATTTCAACTTAAAGTACCTATTTAATTCGTAAAAAACCCTGCGTTTCTATCAAAATTTAGTTGCATACTTTCTTGAATATTGTAAGGCAGGTAAATTAAATTACATTCAATCTGTATTCCAGACTCATACTCATCTATAACAACTGAACTAACTGATACGCGGGGATCATTATTAATTATATCATTAACATTTTCAATGATTAAGTTACGTAACGTCGGAGTTAGCGGTTCAAACAGAACATCCCATACTATCGTTCCAAATTGCAAATCACTTAAACATTCACCTTGTCTTATATGAAAATGATTAAAAATATCTTGCTTTATCAATGCTATATCATATAGCACTGTAGTTTTATTTTGCGGATTTACTGTGCTTATGCCTCTGTAAACTTTTGATCCAGGAGTAAATTTTTTTGAATTATTTTTACTTTTTATATTAATTTCTTTATATATAGACCTATTTTTAAACATCACTTACCTTTCCTAAATGTGTCCTCTTGCGCACCACCCTTAAATATTAAAGGCGTTTTAATTTCTTCTTGCTCATAATTTATTGCAAAATCACACGAGTCATTAATTGATATTGTACTATCTGTTTTGTCAGGATAAAAAGTTTCTGGCTTTAAATTTTCATGACTAAGATATGGTTCATGAGTTGGAATCCTAATAGGTATGAATGCATGATGAGCACACTCTGGCAACAATGCATCTATTGCATCTGTGGCTTTTTCGGCAGTGGTACCATTAGAACCTTTTGCAGAACCACTGCCGAAATATTGAATTTGACTCATATTATTAACAGGAGCATTATATTCATTACTAGATCCTGCAGTTACAAAATTCATATTTGCTGCTTTCATATGATTTGCATTCATTGCTGTGATAAAATTTGTTTTACTTTTTACTATAGCATTTACATCTGCATAACAGCGCAAATCTTTATCACTCCTTATGTGCATGTTAGCTCCAGATAATTGATAAAATTCTTTGCCTGATTTTTGATCAAAAGTTGTATCTGCTTCATGGAATGTAGCTTTATTTGAATGCTGATGGATGTTCTTTTTTGCTAATAAAAAGAAATCTCTATCAAATGTTGCATGTCCGTCTTGAGATACTTCTAATTTAAAATCTCCTAGTTTAGGATGGGTTCCTACCTTCCAATACACGTCTCTGCTTACATCTATATACAAATTATCACCTGGTTGAGCTACTGTTGGCAAATCTTCAAAACTATTCCATTTCCATGTACCATCATCGTTTTTAATACCTAATTCTGGACGTAACGCAGGATCTTTCTTAACTTCTGCTGTGCCAATTTTCCAATGAGTTGCGTTACCAGATTCTAAACGCATTTGTTCTCTGGCTTTAATATTGACATTACCTGAGGCTTCTAAGTTAATATCTCTATTTGCTTTCAAATTAAAATCAGTTTCAGAATGTATGCTAACACTATCGTCTGAGTAAATATCAATTTTTCCATTACTTGTTAATTCTATCCAAGCATTACCTTGAGCATTAATAATATAAATTAAATCTTCAGTATTGTGCATTACAATCTGATGTCCTGTGCGAGTGCGCCATCTTGTTAATTCATTATGAGGTAATGTTACATCTCCATCAAATTGTTTTTTTTCTACATAAGCATATTCTGGAGGATCGGTGTTTGCAGGTTTTTTACGAAGAATTTTTTCATCTCCGTCATCCATTACAAAACTTGTGCCACCTAATCTACTAAACGGTACATTTGTTTGTCCAAACTTTTCTCCATACTGCACTGTTGGACCTTTCCTATCAACATGACCCGGACTACTTAATCCAACTACCATACTAGGAACTTCTCTCCGAGCACTCGAAGTAGTTGTACCTCTAGTTTGATCAACTATACTTTCTGACCATTTAGTTAAACCTTGTTTTTCTAAAATATCTGCATGCCGTGTATCAACTGGTTTATAATATTGTGTAGGGTCATTGCCTGTGCCTTTTGATATCTCTTTGTTATATTCACCTACTGGTACAATCTTATTTGCATACTTTCCTCCTCCACCACCTTTTCCTCCACCCGGTTGACTGCTGTAGGATGTTGATGCATTACCAGGCATCATAAAATTCATAAATTTATCTTGAACACATCCTATCCAAAACCCAAAACCAAAATTATTTTCAGCCATTAATACTAAAACTTTTGTATCTATGTCAGGAGGAACAGCCCAAAATCCATAACTTTTTTGGGTATAATCAAATTTGTCTGTATTTTGTACACCTTTCCTTGGAGTTTGTCCAAGGAAAGGACTTACATATGTACATGGAATATAATATCCACTAGATTCAGTAGGACTACCTGCTTCAGTAGTTTTTAAAATTTCAACTTCAATACTCCCCATATATTCTGTATCTAAATGATTTGCTACCCGTCCTAGATAAGGTCCTACTCCCTTCATCCATACAGGCCTTGCACCTCTTGAAAATTGTCCTCGCGGAGTAGTAGATGCCATTATACTCCTCCACCTGCATTACCTGCAGCACGATTTAAATCTTCATTCGATATTACTGTCCTAGCAACACCTTTAGTTGGATCTGCTTTGTTATTTGTATCAGTACCTTCTTGATTCCTAATTCTTATCATATCTAACTTTTGAGTAAACCTTCCTTCAGCAAAATTATTTGTAACTCCAGTAACTTGATAAATTCCACTAAATGCAGACGGGCTATATGAACCTTCTGCATAAAAATCCATAAATCCCTCAGTATCCCAACTATCCCCATTTTTTGTATAAGGGTGATCAAACGGGGTTCTAAAATTTATGATTACATGAACTTCACTGTCTTGATAATTCATAGTTCCATCTTTATTCAAATTTATATACTTTTTATGCGGTATAGCAAAATAATTTCCAAAACCACTATCAATTATGTAATACGGATCTCCCCAAATCACAAGACTTGTGTTTATTAAATCTGTTGTGCTGTTTAAAATTGCATCGTTGAAATCCCTTGCAACAACATTTGCAATTTTATCATACTGTCCTCCACCTTCAGATCCGGTTCCAGGTTTGAAGCTTTCTTCATTAGACGTATATCCTGACTTTGAATTTGTTTTTTCACCTGCGGAAGGCAATGCTTTAGGAATATTTTCAGATCCTGCTCTCCTACTAGCATTAGCATCTATAACAGTTCCTTTATTACTACCTCCAAAAGGCGTACTTGCTTGATGAAATGCTCTATTATATGTTATATCAAAATCAATTATTGCATCATTTTTACCAGTATAAATGTAATTATACTCTTTTACACACTGCTTTCTTAAGGCATTCGTAGCACTCGTTTGCGTGACTGATGCATATCTACTTAAATGAGTCGAAAAAGGAACTACACGAAAAACATAAATCCTAGGCGGTCTTCCTGTTTGCGTTTCAACTTCAGGATCATCTAAATCATAAACTTCAGTGTCTATCCTAAACCATGGGAGCATACCATTAGCATCTGGAGTTGAACTCCCTATTCTAGTCCCGTATTCGCTTAGTAAAATTATTTCTTCAATAACATCTTGTATCGTAGTACCAGCTTTAAATGTTAATGTTGTTAGGTTATCACTTATTTGTAATTGCCCTCTTTCAAATATGCCATCTTTATCATCTAATTCTATCAATCTCGGTCTACCAAATGGTTTTTTGGTTCCATCTAGCAAATTGTCTACAAGCTTTGATCTTCCTATAACGTTATTATTTCCTTTATTATCACTGAAATTCCTTGCAATTTCGCCTAAATAACTTCTTCTAACCATAACTCCTAAAACTGTTTTTTCAAGATCATCTAATTCTGCATCATACCAAGCAGGTTTATTATTAGAACTGCTTATAGATTGTTTATATAAATCTAATTTAGTAACAGCTAAATCGCTTCGCAAACTAAGGGCACTATCTGTACCAGAATTATTAGATAAATCGTTTTTAGTGAAAATTTTATCTTTAGGATTTTTAGGAAACAAAATTACATATTCATCAGGTGTTTTAACTTGTTGTGTACGCCTTTTTTCTTGTTCTCTAGAATTAAGTATAGTAGATAAACTATACAGACCTGTCTGCAACAACTCTTTTACTGTACTGCCTACGACTTTTATATCAGTTTTTAAACTTTGCACTTGATCCAGTGTTGCTTGTTCTCCCCAGGGTATGGCTTCAACATTATATGTGCTTCCTCCTTCGTTAACTGCAAAATTTACTGAAATCAATTTCATAGGCCACATTCTACGCAAATGTTTTTTTTCTAAATAATTTCCATCATCATCCCATCCTTTAAATTCTACTGTTAAAAGAAAAGGTGATTCAATGTAATTCGTATACCCAGCTGTTAATGCTGCTACTTTAAGTTCTTGTAAAAAAATACCCATACTATATGGCTCGATTACATCAAATGTTATACTTGTGGCATTTGTTTGTTTTGTTTTTTTATTCGGAGTAATTAAACTTTGAACTTCTACATTATCAATAAAATATTCTACTGAGCCTAAGGATTGTTCAGGTTCAGTATCAACTCCATCTACACCACCTCCAGAACGTAAAATTACTATCTTAGGATCTGTTTTACGATACGTGTCATCAGGAGCAGCACACTCGTTCTTTGTTAAACAACTAAATGTAAAAACGTAATTGTAACTTACATAATCATCTAATTCATTTGCAAATGGAAATTCAATATCTTCTGCCGATAGTTCCGCAGAATTCAAATCATTTTTCGCCCTGTTTTCATTAGAGTCTGGGTTATCCGATCCTGGATCTGCATTGTTTGAAACTTTCACTTGGGTTGTACCTTTTGGCATAATTTATCCTAAAAATTTTTTTAGATTAGAACCTTTAGGTAACCTAATTTGCACACCAGGTTCGATGTCGTATACAGGATCTTGTATAATATCCATGTTTCTTTGTGCAAATACCCACCATAAATTTTTATCCCCGTATAAATCATAAGCTAGCAAATCAGGACGATGAATATAATGATTTGGAATAGTATACAAAACATCATCATCTTCTGCTGGCACAGAACGTATAGATAAAATATCTAAATACAAGTCATCAACTAATTCAGTCTTAGCCCAAGGAGAATTTCTATTCATTATAACATTCCTTTCATAGGACCTGATACATATCGACCTGCAATAAATGCTTGTAAACTAAACTTTTTCACTTGCCGTCGACTATACATTGGAATTAAAGTTACAGATATTGTACTTCTTGTCGGAACATATGTTCCTTCTTTACCGCCTTGTATTCCTTCTACCCTAATATAGTCGATGTCATTAGCTAATTCATAGTTAAAATTTGTTACAACTACCGGAACATCTTTAAAAACATAATCACCATATCCATTTAACTTAATAACAGGCGGAGGTGAACCAACATTTGCTGTATTTCCATATGCCATTTTAGATACTGCCCGAAGATAATGCGTTGCAGCTATCCAATATTTTCCATCTTCTTCATTCTCAACTGGAAACTCGCCCGTAATAGTTATATTTTCTATTGCAGAATTTTGATAAGCATAAAAGGGATAATTACTATGTATGGGTTTAATAGGTGTATAAGATGCTGAATGATTAATCATTATAATAGGTGTTAATGGAAAAATTAAATTGTCATCTGACTTTTGCAAAGGATTTGTAAAAAGACGTTTATATCCTGGTGCAATTGACAGTCTTACTCTCCAATCAACATCGATAGAGGCTTTATCTGCCCATGTCGCTTCGGCAGTTTCGGTAGGTTGTTGCGGCTCCCCGCCTGTTGGTAATCCTAATGTCTTTCTAATGCTTGCCGAAAAATTTGACGCAGATGTAGAAATACTACTTGTAATAGAGTTTTTGGCGTTACTTAAAGTAGCACCAAGATTAAAATCTCCGCTTCCCAATGACGCTTCTACAGAAGAAACTGGGTTTGCACCTGCAGCATTCGTAGCCTTTGAGGCTGTTTGTATTGCCTGTGAAGGCGTTGGAATTCTGTTAGTTATAGCCATAAATATTCCTTTTAAAGTATTTATTGACTTTTTAAACCATGTATATTATAATATTAAAAAAACTTGGAGAATAAATGAAAAAACAAAATTATCTAAACAATCGAGATATTTTAAAAGAAATTCATAAAAGTAAAACTACATTTTGCAGTTTTACTAATATAATTTATAACGAATTTGATTCTATAATTCATTCATTATCAGAAATAAATGAAGATTTAATATTAGAATCAAAAAAAAATCAAATTAAACGAGAAGGAACAACAATCAGCGATCCGTCGACTCTACAAATACAAAATATTGTATTTAGATTAATGACTTATGATCATATTCCTGATGAACCTGGTAGGAAAAAAAATCCAAAAACAGTTGCCGATCGCAAAGTTAAATTAAATTTTCCTCCTTTCCAGCATTGGAAATTTAACGATAACAACGAATTAATTTGTGTCGGTAAAAGCCATTGGAAAGGTGATTTAAATAATGGAAATTTTTGCATGACGCACGGCAATACTACCGATAAACTTGCATTAATGTGGATGAAATTATGTGAAAGATATGCTACACGTGGTAATGTAAGAGGATATACTTATAATGATGAAATGAGAGGTCAAGCAATCTTACAGTTAGCTCAGATTGGGTTACAATTTGACGAATCTAAAAGTCAAAATCCATTTGCATACTATACAGCAGCAGTTACAAACAGTTTTGTTAGGGTAATTAATCTAGAGAAACGTAATCAAAACATACGAGATGATATTTTGGAAATGAATAATATGAATCCTAGTTACACTAGACAAGCAAATGACGAGTGGGCTGTTGCTTTAAAACGTGAAGCAGAGTTCCAAGAAAACAATACCTTCTAAATTTTTATGTTTAAAAAAGCAGCAGTATTTACTGATATACACTTTGGATTAAAAGGTAACAGTAAAATACATAACGACGATTGTGAAAATTTTGTTGACTGGTTTATTGAAACTGCAAAAGAAAATAATTGCGAAACTGGAATATTTTGCGGAGACTGGCATCATAATCGCAACAGTTTAAATCTCACAACTATGCAGGCTACACTCCGTAGCTTAGAAAAATTAGGTGCAGCATTTGACACTTTTTATATTTTTACAGGTAATCACGATTTATATTACAAAGATAAGCGTGATGTAAGCTCTACTGACTTTGCTAGGCATATAGAAGGTGTAGAATTTGTAAACTCGTTTACAGAAATTGATGATGTTGCACTTGTACCTTGGCTAGTAGGCGATGAATGGAAGCTTATTGAACAATGTAAATCAAAATACATGTTTGGACATTTTGAATTACCACATTTTTATATGAATGCTATGGTAAAAATGCCTGAGCATGGTGATTTACGTCCTGAGCATTTCAAAAATCAAGACCTTGTGTTTAGTGGTCATTTCCATAAACGGCAAAAACAAGGTAAGATACAGTATATCGGTAATGCATTTCCACATAATTATGCAGACGCAGGCGATGATGAACGTGGTATGATGATATTTGATCGTGAAAATAACCTTGCACCTGAATATATTAATTGGTCCGATGCACCTAAGTATCGTACCACAACACTAAGTAAGCTACTAGATCCACAAGCAAACATAATTAAACCAAATATATATCTTAGGGTTACACTAGACCTACCGATATCATATGAGGAAGCACAATTTATCAAAGAAACATATATATCGCAATACAATTGCAGAGAAATTGTGCTGATTCCACAGAAACAGATTGAAGAAATATCAACAGAGCTAGATATTAGCCAGTTTGAAACAGTAGATGAGATTGTTTCTAAAGAAATTAATGCAATTGACAGCGAAAACTTCAACAAAAACACACTGTTAGACATTTACAACGAACTATAATGCCAATTAAAATAAAAGACCTTACAGTTAAAAACTTTATGAGCGTTGGTAATCAAACGCAAGCAATAGATTTTAGCAAAGAACAATTAACACTAGTTTTAGGTGAGAACTTAGATCAAGGCGGCGATGATACAGGGTCTCGTAACGGAACAGGCAAAACTACTATCATTAATGCTCTATCATACGCATTATATGGGCAAGCTCTTACTAATATTAAGAGAAATAACTTAATTAATAAGACAAACAGTAAGGGAATGCTGGTTACATTACATTTTGAGAAGAATAATACCGACTACAGGATAGAAAGAGGTAGATCTCCAAATGTAATGAAGTTTTATATTAATAATCAAGAACAGGAAATAGTAGACGAGAGCCAAGGAGACAGTAGGAAGACACAAGAGGCTATAAATGAGCTACTTGGTATGAGTCATGACATGTTTAAACATGTTGTTGCACTTAATACATACACAGAACCGTTCCTTAACATGCGACAGAATGATCAAAGGATGATTATTGAGCAACTGTTAGGTATTACACTGTTATCTGAAAAGGCAGAACGGCTAAAAGAACAAGTAAGGAATACAAAAGAAGCTATATCTGAAGAAGAAGCACGGATTAGAGCAGTGCAAACCAGTAACGAACACATACAAGAAAGTATTGATAGCTTAAAACTAAAACAATCTGCCTGGAAAGCTCAAAAAGAAAAAGGAATCGGTAAATTACAACGTAGCATTACCGAATTAGAAGAGTTAGACATTGAAAACGAGCTAGCGTTACATCAAAAACTTGCAGATTGGAATGAACACAACAACGCAATTACAGCACTAAACAAGGAACGTGCTACATTGGAAAGCGCTCTATCTCGTGCAGATAAAACAGTTGATAAAGTCAAAAAGGATATTGAAGAATTAGAAACTGCTATATGTTATGCGTGTAACCAACCTCTACATGCTGACAAAAAACAGGAAATGGTAGATAAAAAGTCCAAAGAATTAGAAGATGCTGTTACATATCAAACAGAAATCACAAGAAAATTAACAGATGTTGAACAAGGATTAACAGAAATTGGTGATATTAATGGCAGGCCTAACACTTTTTATGACACAGTTAAGGAAGCATACGAGCATAAAGAAAATGTAGGTCAATTACGTGGTACACTAGAACGTACCTTAGCAGAAACAGATCCATACCAAGAACAGATTGAAGAATTGTCACAAACTGCACTGCAGGACATTGTTTGGGATACTGTTAACACACTTACAGACTATAAAGAACATCAAGAATTCTTATTAAAGTTGTTAACCAACAAGGATTCGTTTATTCGGAAGAAGATTATTGATCAAAATCTTGCATATCTTAACAATAGGCTTACTTACTACTTAGATAGGCTAGGTTTACCACATCAAGTAACGTTTCAAAACGATCTAGCAGTAGAAATTACCCAACTGGGCCAGGACTTAGACTTTGATAATTTAAGCAGAGGCGAAAGGAATCGATTAATACTTGGTATGAGCTTTGCATTTAGAGATGTATGGGAGAGTTTGTACCAAAACATTAATTTATTATTCATTGACGAACTTATCGACAGCGGGATGGACACTGCAGGAGTAGAAGGTTCACTTGCAGTAATTAAAAAAATGGGTAGAGAACGAGAAAAAAATGTTTTCCTTATCAGTCACAAAGATGAACTAATTGGAAGGGTTAATCATGTATTGAAAGTTATTAAGGAAAATGGATTTACATCTTACAGTAATGATTTAGAGGTGACAGTATGATAGTTGACGATACGCATGACTTGCTTACAAAAGCATATATGGAATATTTTGTCGAAAATGAGAAGTTTGAGCGTAAATTATCACATAGGACTCACGCTTCAAGCCGGAGATCTTTAAGGAAGATAATTACTTTAGCAAAACAAAGACAAAAAGAAATCCACGAGAAGTATGCCATCGAAAAGCAAATCAAAAGGCAAAGGGTTCGAGAGAGAAATAGCAAAGCATCTCTCTGAAATGTATAATAATTCATTTACAAGAGTTCCAGACAGTGGTGCTTTCACTGGCGGTAAAAACAACTACCGTCGAGAAACACTTACGGAAGGACAAGTACGAGCCCATAAAGGAGATATTATTCCTCCTGACCATTGGAAATACTTTAATGCAGAGTGTAAAAACTATGCAGGATTTCCCTTCCATCAATTACTCACTAAAGGCCCCATACCACAACTTGAAAACTGGCTACAACAAACACTTGAGGCAGCAGACCAAGGCGATGTGAACATCCTCTTTATGAAATTTGACCGCATAGGCAAATATATCGCATACCAATTACCACAAAACTTCAAAACTAACAGGCACTTAGACTACACAGACAAGGCTAACAATACTTGGAGGCTTACAGGTTACAATGACTTCTTTGAATTGAACAAAGAAGCGTTTGAATCCTGTTGTACAGGCGCTTAAGGCTATATACGAGACATTGTTTGATTAGGGCTGCCTAATCCACCTTGAGGTGTTGTTTATACACAACACCGGATACTGGTGCGTCTCACTCACGATAACCCCTAAAAACCTCTAGCACTAGGAACGAAGCAGAGGATAGTGTAAGTTTAACTTACATGGTGTCGGTGTAGGTAAGGGAAAGGCAGGAGCCCTTGGGGTCGTATAAAACACCTACTTCATAGTCACGGCAAATGCAACTCACATGAAACATTTTCTAAAAGACTTGGAACCTTTGTACAGGTTCCGTCTGACCAAAACAATCTACATGAACCATTAATTGATTCTAATTTATTAATGCTAGAAGAAATGTGTTAGAGCGTAAGCGAAAACACTAATGAGCGTAGCTCATTATTATAAATACAGTAATTGGATAAAATTATATGTTAGTATCTCAAATAATAAATGAAGAAAGATTTATAATTCATCAAACTTTAACGTTTGATAAAGGACAACCAGTTTATCGAATATATGATATCGAAAACAAGAATTATATTAGTAAAGAATTTGTAGGTGATGAAGGTAAAATTGAAGCAAAGAATCTTATAAAAACTGCAAATGCTGAAGATAAAAACCAAAAAAAACGTTTTAAAGATACTAAAAAGAAAAAATATAATGATAAAGATCAGCAACAAGACAAAGACAAATATAAAAAACAAAAACAAAAAGATAAAGAAAAATTAAAAAAGGCAAAAAGGAATGCAGTAGAAAAAACACGAAAATGGTCAAAAAGTTGGTTTGGCGGATGGCTATTCAAATTAGCCATTACGGTTCCTGCTGCTGATGATGTAATCACTTACAGTAGACGCTACATAATAGCTTATGAACTGAATGGTTGTAGTGAAAAACTTAACAGAAACAATATTAGTCCGTATACAGGAAGACCGGTAGCAGTAGACATTGCTTATTTTAGAAAAAAAATAGATGAATCAGTAGAACTGTTAATTGACCGTTTAGTTACTGCATTGTTTATGGGTAGTGGCGGCTATATAACAGCTAGTATATTAGCTCCAATTATAGTTGGTCTAGCTCCAACTGTAGGAGCTGCAGCTTTAATAACCGCACTTGTAGCTTTGGCAGGAGGGTATCTTACTGGAGAAGCTGTTAAAAGCGTTTTCTCTGCAGCAGACTTTAAAGCACCTATTGAAGATTGGTGTAAAACTGCAGTTTATTCATCGTTGTCTTTGATGGATGATTGTTCTTTAATTTCTGGTATTGGCAATATGATACCTTTTGGAGAAGGAAAAGAAACAGCAGCACTCTTAGAAAGTAAGCAAAAAGAATTACTCGCACTTGTTCCTGAAGACGATAGATGGGTAATTGATAAGTTAACTACTTTCCTTAGAATGGTTAGGAATCTAGATATTGAACGTATTACGTCAACATTACAAAAGTTTTTTCCTAATATAAAATAATAAATTTACAGCAGAGGCATCTTTGCTTGAACACTTAGATCAATGTTTTCTTTTATAATTGTATTCATTATTTCTTTGTCGTCAACCGATATATTTCGCATTAAATCAGTATAGCTTAAACTTCCGCGCATGTACCAACCAATCTTATACATATTATATTTTATAGTTTTTTGATCTTGCTCATGCTTAGTAATTAATTGTTCTACGCCAGATCTATCGAGCTTTAAGATCTGACTTCGAAAAAATTTGAATAATCAAAAGAAGTTTCGCTTTTGTAAACATGATTGCATGTTTCGCTTGAGCAGGCAACGTCAACTTTTGGTAGGGCAAACTTTTTAGAAATTATATTCGTAGCATCTTCTATTAACTTATATAAACCTATCTCAGAATTTTTGACGAAAGCAAAAATTTCTTCTTTGTCTGTCTCTACATTTTGTCCGTCAGATATACTATAAACATGATGTAAGACAGTCTCAAAATTTAACATAGATAAACTTTTGTAGATTGTTTGTTTTTGTAGATCTTTTTGTTCCTCTGATAAATCTTTTTGTTGATCAATATGCAACAGTGTTCTTTGCATTTGATAGTTGTCTTTTGATATTTTAGTTGAGATTTCATAAGTTAATGGAACAATATCTAAATCTAAACCATTAAATGTAATTTTTTCTACAGGTTCTTGGGACGTATAATTGTCTAACAGACTTGGTAAATGTAGATCACTCTTAGTATCCGCTTTGCATTTAGGACATGTAGTTGTAATAGGTAATCTATCTCCATATGTTGCAATTCTTACACCAATTAATAAGTAATCCATATCAGCAGTTAAAATTTTCCAAGGATCTAAAATAGACGGAATGCAGCTTTTAACAACTAGAGCTGTAGCTTCTCCTGAAAATAAAGCATCAGGTGTTTTTAAAATTAATTCATCCATGGTGTTCATTCCAAAAATAGGAACACTAGTTACATTCATGTCTTGTATAACTTCTTGATTATATGTGATTCCTTGACTAGGTAAAGTTCCAAATATCTTGGGCTGTCGAGTAAATTGATTGAGAAAGCTTGCCATAAATCTCCAAATAAATAGTATTAATGCAACATTTAATTTTATAGGAAAATATTTATGCCAACGCAAGAAGAACTAGATAAAGTAGTGGAAACATTGCTCGAACAAGCAAAAAAAGCAGGTTTATCGATCAACAGCCTTACTCAAAACTTAGAAGGTGCAAGTGGTTCGTTCACACAAGTTTTAAATCAAGGAACTGTAAGTTTACAACAGACAATTACTAGCATTGGAAGTCTAGCAAGCGTAGTTCCTGTATTAGGAAATACTTTTCAATCTCTTGCAAACGTAGGAGCAGATGCTGCATCCTATTTTGAATCAGGTATTACTGCGTTTGAACATCTAAGCAAAGTAGGCGGTGGATTATCTGGTAATCTAATACAATTAAGGACATCTGTAACTGATTCGAGATTGGGATTAGCAGGCTTTGCTGAGCTTGTTATCAGCAATAGCAAAGACCTTGTGAGATTTGCAGGAGGAGTTGACGGTGGTACCAAAGCAATTGGTACAATTGGTCAAGCACTCCGTGATACTGGAATAGACGCAAGGTTTAGGGAGTTAGGATACAGCACAGAGGAATTAACAGGATTTACTGTAAAGTATCTTGCTCAAAATCAAAGGAGTATGAGATTACAAGGGCTATCAACTAATCAACAAATTCAACAAGCTGCCAAATACGCAAAATCTTTAACAATTATCAGCAAATTAACTGGCAAAAATGCAGAGGATATGCAAAATGAGATTAATCAAAGGAAAAAATCTGGCGCCACTCAAGCTTCTCTACAGTTAGCTGAAAGACAAGGTGCAGTAGGAGCAAGTAAAGCATATGAAGGTGCTCAGGCTGCGTTACAGCAAGCTGCACCTGTTGTTCAAAACCTATTAGATGATTTAATTCAAACAGGTGTTCCTATGAGTGAAGCAACTAAAAACTTTGCTTCACTCAATAGTGAAACATATGGTTTATTAGAAGAAGCTGCTGCAGCTACAAAAAGAGGAGATATTGCATTAGCTAAAGAATTAAGTGAAAAAGCTGCTGCAGAAGCTGCAGCTTTTGCTCAAAGTGAGGAAGGTTTAAGATTAGCTGCGCTTGCTCAAGTTAGTGATGTAGCAAAAACTCAAGCAGATGCCTTTGAAGAAATAGGACCTATAATAGATAGAGTTAAAGGAAATATAGAAGGGCTTGAGGGTATCACCGGCGACACTGCTACATTTTTAAAGGCATGGAATGATACACTTAAAGCAGCAACTGATCAAACTGCAGCACAGTTTGATGGGATGGCAGAAGGTGGAGAAATACGAAGGACAATTGGCGCTGCTCAAAAAGCGCAAACAGATGTTACAGTAGAAGCTCAAAGGACAGTGAATCAACAAGCATTTGGTGCAGAAGTTGATTATGAGCAAGATATGCTAGCCTTTCAAGCAGATGTACAAGAAGGAGCCGCTTCTGACTTTACGCAAGAATTAATAGCAAAAGTAGATGAGTTAACAGGAAATATTTTGCAATTAAACGATGACAAAGCGTTGCTTGAAGAAATAAAGAAATTAAGCAAAACAGAGAGAGCCGATTTAGGCATAACTGATGATCAATTGAAGTTATATGAACAATATGCTAATACTGAAATTGGGTCTGAAAAGGCAAAATTGCGTAGAGAATTAGGAGCAGGATTTTTTAGTAGTGAAGAAGGTGGCGGTGGAGCAGGTAGGGCAAAAGCAGAAATAAAAGCAAGGTTGGAAAAGGAAAAAAATGAGGAAATTGCACAGGCCTATGCAGATAAGCTAGGAGAAATAGAAAATTTAAGTCCAGAGGACCTAAAAGCTTTAGAATACGGGATACAGTCGTTATCTGATAGTACAGTTGACATTTTACAAAATTTACTCGGTGATAATGAATCATTACTCCAACAATTTATCAATAAAGAAGATAAATCTAAAAATGAAGATTTGAAAACAGATCCTAATGTTCCTCAAATAAAAGATGCAAGTGCTACCCAAATTAATGCAGATTTTAAAACAGATCCTAAGGTTCCTCAAATAGAAGATGCAAGTGCTACTCAAATTAACGGACCAAAAACTAACGACTTAGAAAAAGTGAATGAGGCAGAAGAAGATCTTAAGGTTCCTCAAATAGAAGATGCAGGTGTAACTCAAATTAACGGACCTAAAACAAACGACTTAGAAAACATAAATGAGGCTGAAGAAGAAAATGTAGCGCAAGAGAATGTTGGAAATAAAGCAGAGGAAATTTATAAGACTCTTACTACAGCAATACAAGAAATGACTATGAGTCATAATAAAATGCACGAAAATCAAATGCAACTTGTTCATCACTTGACTAATTCATCTAGCTCTAGCAAACCTAAAGAAAATGATAATAACAGGATTGAACCCACTGATAACACGCCAACTTTAATCCTTACGGAGTTAAAAGCGCAGACTACAATGATTGGAGATTTAGCTAATAGCCAAAATAATCAAAATGCTGTATCTGATTACGGACGTCTTATTAGTGCAGTGAGAGAACTTATTGAGGTAAATAAAGAGAGTAATGAGATTTTTAGAGCAAAACAGAAAAAAAATAATCCGGATGCACAATTAGTATGAGTTGGAAAAAATATTTTACACCTGCAACAAAAAAAAACAGGGATACGAATGAAGATTATGGACCTATAAGCGGAAGAGAATTTTCGAATAAGCCTGGTCCAGCAAGATCTAATTACAATTCATTCTTACCAGATATCTATACCGGTGCACCTAATCGAGTTGAAAGATACGGACAGTACAATACTATGGATATGGATTCAGAAGTAAATGCTGCACTTGATATCCTTGCAGAATTTTGTACGCAAAAAAATAAAAAGAATGATACTCATTTTGAATTTAAATTTTATAAGAATGCTACAAACACCGAAGTACAAATCCTAAGCGAATACTTAAAACAATGGTATAAACTACAAGAATTTGAAACTAGAATGTTTAGGATTGTAAGGAATACATTCAAATATGGCGATACTTTTTTCTTAAGAGATCCGGAAACAAAAAAATTATTTTATGTTGATCCTGCAAAAGTAAATCGTATAATAGTTAACGAAAGTGAAGGCAAAGAACCTGAACAATATATCGTACAAGATGTAGCATTAAACTTTAAGGATCTTGTTGCAACACAACCTTTGCAAACAAATGGTAGTGTAACTGGTGGCGGAACAGGTTACTTAACAGGTGGAGCTAGGGGAATGGTTGGACCAACTAATCCAACACAAGGTGGCTCGAGATTTATGCTTGAACAAGAAGAGATTGCAGTAAATGCAGATCATATTCTACACATAAGTTTAAGCGAAGGATTAGATGAAAATTTTCCTTTCGGTAACAGTTTATTAGAAAGTATTTTCAAAGTTTACAAGCAAAAAGAATTACTAGAAGACGCAATTATAATTTACAGGGTGCAAAGAGCACCTGAGAGAAGAGTTTTTTATGTTGATGTGGGTAACATGCCTAGCCATCTTGCAATGCAGTTTGTGGAGCGTGTAAAAACGGAAATCCATCAGCGGAGAATACCATCCAAGACAGGAGGAGGAACAAACGTCATAGACAGTAGCTATAATCCTCTGTCAATCAACGAAGATTACTTTTTCCCTCAAACAGCCGAAGGCAGAGGTAGCAAAGTTGAAACCCTTCCAGGCGGAACTAACCTAGGTGAAATAGATGACTTGCGATATTTTACCAACAAATTAGTAAGAGGTTTACGTATACCTAGCAGTTATTTACCTACCGGTGCCGACGATAGCAATGCTCAATATAATGACGGTCGAGTAGGTACGGCATATATACAAGAATTGAGATTTAACACTTACTGTGAACGATTACAAAACTTATTAATAGAAGAATTTGATCAAGAATTTAAAAGATATTTACTAGAAAAGGGCGTGAATATAGATACCGCAATGTTTGATATAAAGTTTTGTCCTCCTCAAAATTTTGCAGCATATAGACAATCTGAACTTGACACCCAAAGGATTGGTACATTTGGACAATTACAAGCTATACCATTTATTGCTAATCGTTTTGCATTAAAAAGATATCTAGGATTAAGTGAAGAAGAAATTGCAGAAAATGAACGGCTATGGCGTGAAGAAAATGACGAAACTCTACAACCAGGTGGTGGCGACGCTGCTGCTGAAATGCGAGGCGTTGGTATAAGTGGTGCAGGTATTTCTGCAGATGTCGGAGGTGCAGAAGATATTGCAGATATTGAAGGAATGGAAGACGGCGGCGAAGGTGAACCGCCGACAAGCGCAACAGTTCCTGAACCAGGAGCCGAAGCCGCCCCAGCAGATACAGGAGCCGCCCCGACGGTATAAATACAGTATGATACTACGTGAATTATTTTATTATGATAAAGAAACTATGGAGCCTGCAGAAGATGACAGGTACGAGCCACAGTATGACAAATCTGTTGTTGATCTAGACGACACTAGGAAAACAAGATTAACCCTTAAACAGATAAATCGTGCTAGGAAAGCAGCAGAACTCCATGATAAAGAAAAAGCCAATGAGATTGAATTTGTAAGACAGATGTACGGAATGGCTGCTCAAGCCGCTGCAGCAGGTGAAGGGTTAGTGTGAAAATTGATAAATCATTATACACTAAAGAAGAATTTAAACTAATAAAAGAACAACGTAGAATAGCAAAAAATCAAAAAAAAAAGAAACTCAAATCATAAAACTAGATGCAAAAGATAGAGTCAATAAGAGTCATAATTTAGCATTTGTACTCGGTAATGGTATTTCTCGACAAGGAATAGATTTAGCAGTCTTGAAAAGTATTGGTACAATTTATGGCTGCAATGCCTTATACAGAGAGTTTTCTCCAGATTATTTAATTGCAGTAGATGTAAAAATGATTCTCGAAATAAACAAATCAGGATACCAAAACTGTAACACTGTTTGGACAAATCCAAACAGATCATTTGAGCGTATGAATAATTTCAACTATTTTCAACCTAGCAAAGGGTGGAGTAGTGGTCCTACAGCTTTATGGCTTGCAACACAGCATAATTTTCTTGAAATTTATATATTAGGTTTTGATTATAAAGGTTTAGATAACGGAAAAAAATTTAATAATATATATGCAAATACACCTAACTATAAAAAAAGTTCCGACGGAGCTACATTTTTTGGTAATTGGTCAAGACAAACTAAAATGATAATAAAAGATAATCCAAATATAACTTTTATAAGAGTAATAGAGCCAAATACATACAATCCGCCTGATTTTGAATTATTTACAAATTACAAAACAATGCAAAAAGATTTTTTTTTACAAACGTTCAATCTATAAAACCACATTTTTTCACCTATTTAATAACATTTTAATTAAATAACAGTAAATATAGTATGACAGCCTTACCATTTGGTAATTTTATAGGAGTAATCAATGGCAGAAAAAAGAACAAGAAAGCGAGTGAACGAGGCAGTAAAGCCAGTAGCTGGCAGTAAAAAAGGTCCGGTCAGCGATCAAAAACAAAAAGAATTAGATCAAGCTGAAAAAGCTGATACTCAAAAAACAGGTTCTACAGCAAAATCAGGACCTATGAAAAAAGAATCAGTTGATAAATTTCAACAAATGCTTGAGTATCTTGTGAATGAAGATACAGCACGAGCAGAAGATCTATTCCATGAGATTGTAGTAGAAAAATCAAGACAAATTTATGAAAATTTGTTGCAAGAAGAACAAGATGAAGAAGTTGACGAAGCTGATGACGAAGAAGTTGACGAAGCTGATGACGAAGAAGTTGACGAAGCTGATGACGAATTAGACGAATCATATGATGAAGAAGTTGATGAATCAGACGATGAAGAAGTTGATGAATCAGACGATGAAGAAGTTGATGAAAACTTTAATTTAGACGAATTTGAAGTTGAAGGTGAACCAGAAATAGACATGGACATGGGAATGATGGGCGGAGACGCAGGCGATGACATGGAAATGGACATGGATGACGAAGAAGGCGACATGGATATGGATGCTGACATGGACGGTGACGAACCTGTAACACAAGATGATATTAAAGATCTTGAAGCAGAATTAGCCGATCTTAAAGCAGAGTTTGAGCAAATGCTAGCCGGTGAAGAAGGCGACATGGATATGGGCGACGAAGAAGGCGACATGGATATGGGCGACGAAGAAGGTGACATGGATATGGGCGACGAAGAAGGCGACATGGATATGGGCGACGAAGAAGAGGAAATGCCTGAAGAAAATTTTAATTATGAGTCAAGAAAAAATTTGAGTCAAGCAGAACTAATGCGAGAATATGTTAATAAAGTAGGCGGCGAGCAATATCATCAATATGGCAAAATGGGCGACAACGGCACAAACACCAAGTCACCAGTAGCCGGAAAAAATGATATGGGCGGAACTACTCAAAACATCTTAAGAGCCGATACCGAAGCCGGTGTAGAAGCTAACAAAGGTAATCTACATGGTAACCCAGTAAGTGATCAAAATCCAAAAGATATGAGCACAGGAAATGTAAATGTTCCAGGAAATAAGAAAGCACCTGCAATGAAACCACATTCTGCAGGACATGGTGCTGAAAGAAAAGGTAAGCCAGAGTCAGCCGACAAAGGTGCTGGAAGCCCATTAAACGGTGCTCCAAAGAGAGCAAAATAATAAGGACTTATAGATGAATTTACTACGAGAGCATTTGACCTTTGACCAAGCAGGAGTTATCGTTGAGAATGCCAACGAAGGAAAAGACTTGTTTATGAAGGGAATTTGTATACAAGGTGGAGTACGCAACGCTAACCAGCGTGTTTATCCTGTAAACGAAATTGGCAGGGCTGTCAAAACTCTCAGCGAGCAGATACAAGGTGGATATAGTGTTCTCGGTGAAGTAGATCATCCAGAAGGCCTCACAGTCAATTTGGATCGTGTTAGCCACATGATAACTGAAATGTGGATGGACGGTCCAAATGGCTACGGAAAAATGAAAATCCTTCCAACGCCTATGGGACAATTAGTAAGAACAATGCTGGAAAGCGGAGTTAAGCTAGGAGTTTCAAGTAGAGGGTCAGGAAATGTTTCAGAAGACGGAAGCGGAAATGTAAGTGATTTTGAAATTATTACAGTAGATGTTGTAGCACAACCTAGCGCACCTGGTGCGTATCCAACTCCTATATACGAACATTTAATGAATACAAGAGGTGGATATAAGGCATATGAATTAGCACAGGCAACTAGAGAAGATAAAAAGGCACAAAAGTACTTAAAAGAATCGTTGATCAATATGATCAATCGACTCCAATAATAGGAGAATAATAATGTTGGATGCACTAAAAACACTTTTTGAGAACAACGTAGTTTCAGAAGATGTGCGCCAGGAAATTGAAGAAGCATGGAACGCAAAGGTGAAAGAAAATCGTCTAAGTGTTACTGCCGAACTTCGTGAGGAATTTGCTCAAAAATATGAGCATGACAAAGGCTTAATGGTAGAAGCTGTAGATAGAATGGTAAGCGAAAAACTAGAAGCTGAAATGGCCGAACTAGTTGAAGATCGCAAGCAACTTATTGAAGCAAAAACCAAATATACTAGAGCTATGAAAGAAAACGCCTCTGTAATGAAGCATTTTGTAACACAAAGCCTAGTAAAAGAAGTTAGAGAACTTCACGAAGATCAAAAAACAATGGCGGACAAATTTAGAATGTTAGAAGATTTTATTATCGAAAGTCTAGCATCAGAAATTAAAGAGTTCCAAATTGATAAGAAAGATTTAGCTGAAACTAAAGTAAGACTGGTTAGAGAAGCTAAAGGACATTTCAAGAAGATTAAAACAAAATTTGTAGAAACAAGTGCAAGCAAAGTATCTACATTAGTTGATAAAGTTCTTAATAAAGAAATTCATCAATTAAAAGAAGATATTCACACTGCACGGAAAAATGACTTTGGTAGACGATTGTTTGAAGCATTTGCAGCTGAGTATGGCAATAGCTATCTCAATGAAAAATCTGAAACATCTAAACTATTAAAAGTTGTTGATATTAAAAACAAGCAATTAATAGAAGCCAAGAAAATTCTTGAGCAAGCTAAAATTGCTACACATAAAAAGCAAAAAGAATTAAAAAGTCTAAACGAATCTATTAATAGGAATAAAATTATTTCCGGATTAGTAGAACCTTTAAATAAAGCACAAAAAGAGCTTATGCTTGATTTATTAGAAAGTGTACAAACAGATAGACTACAAAATTCTTTTGAAAGATATTTACCAACCGTAATTGACGGTAAAAAACCAGAGCAAAAAAAGGCAATTATAACAGAAGGCAAAGAAGTAACAGGCAATAAAACACAAAAACAAGATATGACAACTGGTGCAAGGGATAATGTCATTGACATTCGTAGACTTGCAGGACTTAATTAAGGAGAAATAAGAGATGTCAGAATTATTAGAGAGTCGCTGGCAGGATACTAGAGCTGCACTTCTAGAAGGCCTACAAGGCACGAAAAAAAGCGTCATGGCAACGACTTTGGAAAATACAAGAAAGCATTTACTTGAAAGTGCAACCGCTGGAAGTACAGCAGCCGGTAATATTGCTACCCTAAACAGAGTAATTTTACCAGTTATTAGAAGGGTAATGCCAACCGTTATTGCTAACGAAATAGTTGGTGTTCAACCAATGACAGGACCAGTAGGTCAAATTCATACACTCCGTGTACGATATTCAGATACAATGTCAAATGGAGATGTAACCGCAGGTGAAGAAGCATTGTCACCATTTAAGATTGCTAACAGCTACTCCGGTACTGGAACAGATCCAAATGGTAGACCAGACGCAACAGCTTCTTTAGAAGGTCAAGCTGGTCGAAGAATGTCAATTCAAATCTTGAAGCAAACTGTTGAAGCTAAAACAAGAAAGCTCAGCGCTCGCTGGACCTTCGAAGCTGCTCAAGATGCTCAAGCAATGCACGGAATTGATGTTGAAGCTGAAATTATGGCAGCTTTAGCACAAGAAATTACCGCTGAGATTGATCAAGAAGTCCTTCAAAGTTTACGAACTTTAAGTGGTTCTACAGGTGCATATGATCAAACAGCAGTGTCTGGTACAGCTACATTCGTAGGCGACGAGCATGCTGCATTAGCAGTATTGATTAACAGAGCTGCAAACGTTGTTGCTCAAAGAACAAGAAGAGGCGCTGCTAACTGGGCAGTTGTTTCTCCGTTTGCTTTGACAATTCTACAAAGTGCAACTACCAGTGCATTTGCTAGAACAACAGAAGGTACATTTGAAGCTCCTACAAATACAAAGTTTGTTGGTACATTAAATAATGCTATGAAAGTATATGTTGATACATATGCAGGTGATGACACTGATGTACTTATTGGTTACAAAGGTTCAAGTGAAAGCGATGCTGCTGCATTCTACTGTCCATACATTCCATTGATGAGCAGTGGAACAGTACTTGATCCAGCTACATTCGAGCCAGTAGTTAGCTTTATGACAAGATATGGATATGTAGAATTAACAAATACAGCTTCATCTCTTGGTAATGCTGCTGATTACTTGAATAAAGTAGAAATTACAGCTTCAAACGTAAGTTTCAGCTAATAATTTTTTACTGAAAATAAAATTAGGTTCTATAAATACTTTTATAGAACCTTTTTTTATGGAGAAAAAACCATGGCATATAATGATGCAGTATTAGAACACTATAACAATCCTAAGAACGTAGGCAGTTTAGACAAATCAGCAGCAGATGTTGGTACAGGATTAGTTGGTGCACCGGAATGCGGTGACGTTATGAAATTACAAATTCGTGTAGAAGATGAAAAAATTGTTGATGCAAAATTTAAAACATTTGGTTGTGGATCGGCTATTGCAAGTAGTAGTTTAGCAACAGAATGGGTAAAGGGCAAGACAATTAACGAAGCATTTGAAATAAAAAATACAGAAATAGTAGAAGAACTTGCATTACCGCCAGTAAAAATTCATTGTTCAGTTTTAGCAGAAGATGCTATAAAAGCAGCAATAAAAGATTACAGGAGTAAGCAATGCACAGAGAATTAGTAGATCAAGACGAAAATGAACAAATAGGCTTAACTAACTATCGCTTTAAAGATTTGCCAAACTGGGCAAAAAAAGCATGGTTAGCACAAAAACAAAACAAGCCTAAAACTTGATAAATACTTTGTGCGATAGTGTGCCACAAGGGTGGACTTATGCTGACCCACAGCGTACCGGATAGAACCCGGATCGGACTTCTAACAAGGAGAAAAAAATGGGAAGACCAATTAATAAAAAATTCTTTGGAACACCTACTGCAGCAGGTAAAGAAATCAAAGTTGATTTTTGGGCCACAGCCAGTGTTGTACAAGGATACATTGTTAAGCAATTAGGCAGCAAAAAATTTAGAGTAGCAGAACTTGGAACAGGTGGTACACCAACTTACGATAGATTTCTTACTTGGGGTAAATTACCTGCAACACTAACTGGTACTGAAATGTCGATATCCGTAAAAGCAGACGACGAAGAAACATACAATTGTAAAAAAATTGCTGGACGTAAAATGACAGTAATTGCTCCAACAGCTCAAGGGACAAATGCTTATGACGGAAAATCAATTCCATGGAACTTCTCAACAGCTCTAGATGACGGTGCTGTAGAAGTAGAAGAAGCAGGCGATAATGATGCTGGATTAAATGCTACTGATTTCGTTGAAGACGAATAATAGGTAAAATGTAGGCACTTTGTGCCTACATATTTTGGAATAAAATATGTCAAAAGTTTTGAATGTAGAAAACGGGAATTATATTGTTAAAGTTGAATCTGGTAAAAATATTATCCTTGATACAAGTCGAGGAGAAGTAGATAGTAATGGCAATCTAATTGGCGAAGTTGTAGTAAATGGTAGCTTATTAGTAAAAGGTCAAACAACCACAGTAAATTCACAAAATACAGATATTCTTGATAATATTATTGTTTTGAACAAATATGAAGATGGCAGCGGTATAGCTGGAATAATAGCTAATAATGGCAAAGCTGGAATTGAAATAGATCGAGGTGAAAACGCTAATAGAGTTAGAATAGCGTTTGATGAATCAATAAATTGGAATGCTGGCGGTGAAACAGGTTTTGGAGCCTTTACATTTGAAGAAGATAACGGCTTTTTATCTATCACTAGACCTATTCAAGTAGCTGGTATTAAAAGTCCAGGTACATTATGGATAGACGTAGGTAACGAAATTATTTCTGTTACAAATAGTGTTGCATATGAAGAGAAGATATTTAATTACGTTAACGGAAACATATTAGATAACGGTAATGATGGAATTTTAGACGCTGATAGCATTCCAAATACGCAGGCAGTTGTTGATTATGTTAGATATGCGTTTAACACCATTGGAGTTCAATCTGGTATAGAAAACTTTGACACAAATTTTAGAGTATACGATTTTGATTTAGATGGTTCAGAAAGTAGAGCAGAAGCAAAAATTGACGGAAATGTGCGATTTACAGTCTATGACGATAGAACTATTTTTAATAGTTTAAAATTTACCGCAGCAACTATCACAACAAACACAATAGATGTAGATTTAGAGTTAAGTGCTCCTGGAGTAGCATCGGTTAAAATTGATGATGTATTAGAACTAACAGAAACTCCCCATGCTGATGATGTTAGAACAGACCCGTTTGCTCCAGCAGCTGGGGTCAAACTTTATAGCAAAACAAAAGGAACAGGCAATACTGGTTTATATTTTATTAATAAAAGCAATGTTAACGACGAAATTATAAGTAAAAATAGATCAATTTTATATAGTATGCTTTTTTAAGGACACAATATGGCAATAAAAGGTTTTAGATTACAAAATGCAGACCTAACTTTATTAGAACCTGGAGTTGGTGAAAGTTATGCAATTACAACAGTAATGGTTTGCAACAATAGCTCTACTGATAGTGCAACATTTAACATGCACTTGGTCGCAAATGGTGATCCTATAGCAGATGGAACTACACCAGGAATTAACAATAGCAGAGTAATTAATAATTTAACTCTGGCTCCAGAAGAAACATTTACATTTGACACGGAGAAAATTGTATTAGCAGAAGGTGATAGACTTGTAATTTTTGCTGAACCAGCTGTTGATACATATCAAGCGCAACCAAACGACCCTGTATTAAATTTAACAAATTTAGGAGCAGTCGTAAGCTATTTGGAAGTTTAATGAGACTAATAAAAGAACATACAACAAATAGTCGTAGCATCACAGGTAAAGGTTACAAATATAATGCAAGTAATGATTTTGCATCTATAGATGCAAATGTTATGGTTATTCCAACTGGAACCTCAGCTACCAAACCAACTTTACCAGTAAATGGTATGGTTAGATATAATACCACGATAAATGAATTTGAGTTTTATGCTAATAATGTTTGGCAAGTTGTTAGATTTAAAGAACCTGGTCTAATTACAAAACAATTAATGAGTTTAGGCGATCAGGTACAAACAATTTTTGGTCCGTTACTAAGTAATGATGCAGCATTTCCTGTTCCTTTAAGTGCAAACAACATACTTGTTTTTGTAGAAAATGTATTCCAAATTGCTCCTACAAATTTTGTTATGGTAGAAAATCCTTTTACTACAGGAACCGGTGACGAAGTAGAAGTATTTTATCTTGTAAATGGCGAAGAATACATAATTACAAATCTCGGAACAGATCCTGCAAAACAAACAGATTTTACAAGAGTAGGCGCATCTGCTAATTCTACAGGAACAATATTTACAGCTAATATAGATCTATCAGTAGATCAAATTCTTACATTAAAGAATCCAAATGGAAACGCTGGAACTACTTTTGAGGACTTTTTTGGTTACAGCGTGGCAATTAATAACAATGATACATCAAGTTTAATATTAGTAGGTGCATACAAAGAAGATGACCCAACGTTTACCGAATCAGGAAAAGCTTACATTTTTGATATTTCAGGAACACTTTTACATCAATTAGATAATCCTAATCCTTATGGTGGTGGTACTGAAGACTTGTTTGGGTTTGCTGTATCTATAAGTAATACATGGGCTGTAGTAGGTGCATTCCAAGAAGATGATGCAGGAGTAGGATTAGGAAATGATTCTGGAAGAATTTATCTGTATGATCTAGCAAACATAAATCCAGCAGTACCTGATTATTCTATTGTCAGTCCAAATACAGGAGCGGTAGATGCAACTGATTATTTTGGTTACTCAGTTTCAATTTCCAATACACATCTAATTGTAGGAGCACCTAATGAAGACAATATCACAACTGGAGTAGGTGCAGCATATCTATTTAATCTTAGCAATTTGCCAAATAATACAATTATACCAAATCCAGATTCTGCAGGAAGTTGGTTTGGATCTACTGTAGCAATTAGTGACAATTATATAATTATTGGTACAAATCCTGTATCAGGATCTACTTATCAAAATAAAGTATATATTTACAATATACAAGGAACTTTACTATACACCCTAACAAATCCTAATACAGCAACAGTTGATGATGGTTTTGGATACAGCATAGACATTTCTAATAGATATGCTATAGTAGGAGCGTACAACGAAGATGCTACAAGCAAAATAGATCAAGGTGTAGTTTATATTTATGAATTACCAGCTAATGATCCTGTTTCTCCTACAACATTAGATCCAATATTTTATAATAATCCAGATTGGGATGGTGTTACTGCAGAAGAAGAATTTTTAAATGATGAATTTGGAGGCATCGTAAATCCAAATCCATTTGGATTAGCTACTGAAGATAGATTTGGTTTTAAAGTAAGCATATCTGATGTCTATGCAGTAGTAAGCTCTCATGTAGAAGATGATGCTAATGGTACAAATAGTGGTGTGGTATATGTTTATGATCTACTTACTGGAGCAAGATTAGGAGATATTGCTAATCCAAATGGGTTTGGTACTGCACAAGATGATCAATTCGGATCTGCTGTATCTGTGTCAAACACGCATCTAATAGTAGGTGCATATCAAGAAGATGATAGTACAGGTGATACAAGTGGTAAGGCATATGTGTACACTGTGCAAGGTAAGGCGTTAGGAACTGGTTTAGTAAGACCAACTGGACAATATTTAGAATTTACATCAGCTCCTGACCTAGGCAAACCTATAACAGTTTACCATAACTTTGACAAGTAAGGAAAAATGAGTGGCACTAGGACGTATATCTGGCGAAATGCTAGAGCAAAATTTAAATCTCACAGGCAATTTAACATTTAATGGTGATGCACTTACTATAGCATCAGATGGTAAAATTGGCATAAAAAATACCAGTCCGGGTGTAGAATTAGATGTAACAGGCACTGCACGGGCAAACACCCTTACAGTACTAGGAGATTTATCCATGGAGTGGACAATATCCATGGATGCTCAAGATACCCTAAATTTTGCTTATAATAACAATTTAACAATGTCTTTAGCAACAGACGGTGCATTGTTATTAAATGGTATAGGTTTAGATACTATAGGAAGCGGTCAAAAATTAATTACAGCGAGTGACAATTTTGCTGCAGGAGATATTGTTGTATATGATAATGGTAGTTATGTAAAAGCCACCTTTTCGGGTACATCAGGTCTAAGTGCTTCGGCTACTGATTCTAATTCATTAGCAACTGATCCATACTTCGCAGCAAATGTAATTTATGACCAAGTCACGGATAGATATGTTGTGTTTAGAAGTAACGGAGGCGCATTATATGCTGTAGTTGCTCAGGCAACATCTACAGGTTTTACACTTGGAATTGAATTACAATTTTATATGTATGCTGGCAGCATTAACATTACTAATGAGTTATCAGTAACAATTGATAAAAACGCAAATAAAATTATATGTGCTTGGGTAGGCCAAGGACAGAACTATGCTGATGGTGGTTTACGGGTAGCTGCTTTTGAAATTGACCCTGCAACAAACACTATTACAATGGGAAATATTGCTGCTGATACAGATCAACCCAATATAAACAACGTTAGCATAGGCTATGATACAGATACTGGCAAGTTTTTAATTATTTGCAATTATTCTACAGATGTGAGATGTTACGCAGGTTATGTGGATGGACAAAATATTGTTTTAGGAACAAGACAATCATTAACTGTTTCAGGAGGTCCAACATGGTTTGGTATTGCTTACGATCAAACAGCACAAAGATTTTTTGTAGGACATAATGCTAATGGTAGAGTAGCGGCAGTTGCACAAATTAATAGTGATAATTCAATTACTTTTGGTGCGTGGACTACAATTCCTAATCAAAATACGCCTGGAAATCCTTATTATAAAACAAGTGAAGGTAAAATATATTTACCTTATATTTCCAATAATTTTAAAGCCTCGTTAGGAGAAGTAACTATAGATAATGTTGCTAACACTTTAACTTTTAACACTGTAGAATTCACAGCTACTAGTGATGTACTTGGGTTAGGAATGGTATATTTAGAATTAATTGATCAATTTTATTTTTATTATAAGAAATTTCCTTATGCTGGTGGTGAAGAATACATTGCAGATGTAGTATTTAATAATGGAACTCCTTCATTAGCAAATAGTATCGAAACATCTAATATGTTTAATTATACTCAGGCAGAACAATATAAAGCTACAGTTGGTATTGATAGAGTTGTTAGTACTTACGGCACAGGACCTGCTTATCTAACTTATTCTACATTTGCTTCTATCAATTCTAATGCATCATCTTGGATAGGTATTGCTGCAGAAGATATTGCAGACACTGCTACAGGTTTGATTGATTTATCAGGTGCAATAAATAGAAGTCAAGCAGGTTTAGTAAAAGATACTGTATACTATGTAAACCAGCTAGGATCACTAACTACAACTCCTACTACATTTGGTATGATTGGTAAAGCTATTAGTACTACTGACTTACAAATTTTTGGGAATGCTGTGATTGAGCTATCAAAGGCAATTGATGTAGATTTTACTACTAACACACCAACTACTACAAGTGGTTTAGTATTAACATCAGATGGTGATAGCACTTACAGTTTCCAACTTGCTAAGGAGGTTAAAGAAACAGTTCAAATAATCGCTCCAGCAGCAACTGTTGATTTAGATACTAAAGATGATCAAATTTTTTATCAAACCAGCGACAGCACACAAAATTGGACTATTAACGTTCGAGGAGATGCTACTACTACTCTTAACAGTTACCTTGCCAACAACGAAAGTATTACGGTTGTATACATGGCTACACAAGGAGCAACTGCATATTACTCAACCCAACTACAAATAGATGGAGTAAACGTAACACCTGTATGGTCGTTTGGTAATGCTCCTATTGCCGGTACTGCTTCGGCAATTGATGTTTACAGTTATACCATCACTAAGACTGCAGATGCTACTTACACCGTGCTAGCCAATGCATCATTTTATCAATAAGGAGGTCTAATGCCAAGTTTTGCAAGTGTTAGAAGTGTTTCAAGTGCAACTAATCCACCGGCATTTGTTAAATATTATCCATTAAGAAACAGTGCAACTGATCCTACAGCAACGAATTGGACAACTAAACCAGCATCGTTAAAATTTATCAGTCGTAAAGGATTTGTTACTAGACGGAATGATCCTATCACTGATATGAGTTATATGTTTGATAGTAATACTACATTTAACGATCCTGATATTAGTAGTTGGGATGTCAGTTCAGTTACTAATATGTTTGCGATTTTTACCCAAGCAAATGCATTTAATCAAGACATTAGAAGTTGGAATGTAAGTTCTGTTACTAATATGGGTAATATGTTTGTTGCTGCATCAGCATTTAATCAAGATATTAGTAGTTGGAATGTTAGTAATGTGACCAGTATGAGATATATGTTTGTTGCTGCACATGCATTTAATTATGATATTAGTAGTTGGGATGTCAGTTCAGTTACTGATATGGATAGTATGTTCCGTGAAAACGCCACATTTGATCAAGATTTAAGTAGTTGGAATGTTACAAGTATGGCTCTCGATACTACTCCACATAATTTTAATTTTGATTCGCCATTACCTACTAAGAAATTCCCACTGTTTGGTAGAGATGGAAGTCAACTAAAATACTATCCTATGACTAATTCAGGGGCAACTGATCCTACTGGTTCTTATTGGCGTTCTAATGCCGCTCCTAGTTCAGCTACATGGATTGGAAATAGAGGATACATTACTGATTTAGCTGATCCCATAACTAATATGACTGGAATGTTTTCCAACAATAGTTTTTTTAATGACGCTGATTTGCAGCATTGGGATGTCAGTGCTGTTACTACTATGTATGGCTTATTTCAAGGTGCACAGACATTTAATCAAAATATTAGTTCTTGGAATGTTAGTAATGTGACCAGTATGCGTAGTATGTTTTGGGATGCATTGCAATTCAATCAACCTATTGGGAGTTGGAATGTAGGTAATGTGACCAATATGGAGAGTATGTTTTTTGGCCAAGGTCAACATCTAAGATTCAATCAAGACATTAGTAATTGGGATGTTAGTAATGTAACGACCATGGAGTATATGTTTGCTAATGGATCTGGGACTCCTTATGATGCAACTTGGGAAGCTTATATAGGATACCCTGGTTTTGATCAAGATCTAACCAGTTGGAATACCTCAAGTATGCCTATTGATACAATACCTAGTGCCTTTAGTTTTGGTAATAAATTATCCACTACGCCTAGGAAATTCCCACTGTTTGGTAGAGATGGAAGTCAACTAAAATACTATCCTATGACTAATTCAGGGGCAACTGATCCTACTGATTTGAATTGGCGTTCTAATAATGCTCCTAGTTCAGCTACATGGATTGCAGGTAGAGGTTATATCACAGATATAACAGATCCTATTACTAATATGTATTCAATGTTTGCTTCAAATAACACATTTAACGATCCTGATATTGTTCTTTGGAATACAAGTACAGTTACTAATATGAATGCTATGTTTAGTATGGCAACTGCATTCAACCAACCCGTTGGCGATTGGGATGTCAGTTCAGTTACTGATATGGCTTACATGTTCAACGGTGCAACTTCATTTAACCAACCTATTGGTGCTTGGGATGTCAGTTCAGTTTTTAATATGGCCGCTATGTTCAGCACTGCAAGTTCGTTCAATCAACCCATTGGTGCTTGGGATGTCAGTTCAGTTTTTAATATGAGCGCTATGTTCAGCATTGCAACTGCATTCAACCAACCCGTTGGCGATTGGGATGTAAGTTCTGTTACTAATATGAGTTTTATGTTTGATAATGCAAGTGCGTTCAATCAAGACATTGGTCTTTGGGATGTCAGTTTAGTTACCGATATGAGTTTTATGTTCCAAAAAATGTCTGTGTTCAATCAACCTATTGGTGCTTGGGGTATAAAAACAAGTTCAGTTACTAGTATGAGGAGTATGTTTGATCAAACACCTACATTTAATCAAGATATAAGCAATTGGGATGTCAGTTCAGTTACTGATATGGTGAGCATGTTTAGGGACGCAAACAATTTTAATCAAGATCTACGCTGGTGGGATGTAAGCCACATAGCTGCAGCACCGACAGATTTCAGCCTAAATACCAATTGGACAACTAAACCATTATGGGGACAAACATTTACTTACTACCCATTGACAAACACAGCTACTGATCCAACTCACAGTGCGTGGAGAAGTAGCTATGCACCAGCAGGTGGTTATAGATTCAAACCTAATGATGGAATTTATACTCTACCTGGAGAACCAATAACTAGCATGCATGGTATGTTTAGAAATAACGGTTCCTTTAATGATCCTGATATTCGTCTTTGGGATGTCAGTACAGTTACTAGTATGTATGTGACGTTTATTTATGCCGGTGCATTTAATCAAGATATTGGCAATTGGGATACGAGTTCAGTTAATACTATGTATGGTATGTTTTATGGATTAACTGGATTTAATCAAGATATTAGCAGTTGGGATACTGGTAATGTAACTGATATGGCATATATGTTTGCCTATGGATATGCATTCAATCAAGATCTACGCTGGTGGGATGTAAGTAACATAGCTTCTGAACCAACTGGATTCCACTATTATGGTGCTGGTTGGACAACTAAACCATTGTGGGGTCAAACACTTAATTATTACCCACTTACCAATACAGCTACAGATCCAACTTACAGTTCATGGAGAAGTAACTCTGCACCAGCAGGTGGTTATAGATTCAAACCTAATGACGGAATTTATACTCTACCTGGAGAACCAATAACTAACATGAATAGTATGTTTCAGTGGAACAGTACCTTTAATGATCCGGATATTGGCAGTTGGGATACGAGTTCTGTTACTGATATGGGTAGTATGTTTAATAATGCCCGTATATTCAATCAAGATATTGGCGGGTGGGATACAAGTAATGTTACCGCTATGTATAATATGTTTCAAAATTGCGATTTCAATTACGATCTTCGTGGTTGGTGTGTAACCCTTATCACAAGTGAACCATTTTGGTTTAATGCTGGCGGCAAACTCTGGAACATTCATAAACCTATTTGGGGAACCTGTCCATAATCGTTAAACGCTAAATACTGTAGTAATTCTTAAGGAGAACACAAGTGGCAGTAGGAAGGATTAGTGGACAGCTTTTAACACCAACACTAGAACGAGATGGAATTGATCTTACCTTTACTAATAACAGCAACACCCTTTTACATTTTGATACGGCAAATAATAGGATAGGTGTTAAAAAAACTAATCCATCGTATGAGTTTGACATTGACGGAACAGTCCAATCTACTACAGTTAGATCAGGAGAAGCAGTTATAGATGATGTCACTATTAATGATAACATTATATCTACTACAGTTGGTAATTTAGAATTTACACCTGCAACAACTTTTGACAGGGTAATTGTAAATGGAGATATGGAAGTAACTGGAGCAGTAACTACTGCAACAGGTAGTACAATCTTAGTCCAAAATACTCCTCCAACAGGTGCAGTAAACGGTTCTATATGGATGAATTCAGATAATGGTAGATTTTATGTTTACATAGTTGATGTTGACAGCTCGCAATGGATACAACCATCTATTGGTGTAGTTGGAGATTTTGATGTATTTGCCAATATACAAGTTGGTGCAACTGTTATAAATGCTGTTGGCTCAGACACTGTCACATTTGTAGCAGGAGAAAATATAACTATTTCACCAAATGAAATCAACAACGAGATCACTATAACAGGAATAGGTGTTACTCAAACAGCGGCAATTGCATATACAATAGCATTAGGATAAAATATGGCTTTGAATTTTCCTTTATCGCCTACTGCAGGTGATACATATTCGGCAACTGGTACATTATGGGAATTTGACGGAACGGGTTGGAACATAATTTCTAACAATCCTACCCAATTACAAGTCTTAGGAGGTATAGATAATGTTACAAATAGTCCCCACATTACTGCAAATTTGGTGTTAAAGAGTGCAGGAGATGGTACAACAGTAGGTACCGGAACATACTTTTTTGACAGTCAGATAGATACATTACAAGAATTAAGTAATGTGGACACGACAACAAATTCTCCACTTGTTAGCGGAGACTTAGTGTTAGTAAGCACAACAAATGGACAGTTTGGATTTAAATCAATTGATGATGTAACAAGCACTTACCTCACACCTTCTAATATTAATGCAACAAATGGAGTACAAGCGTATGATGCAAATTTACAGGGTTTCTTAGGTGCTTTTAACCTTCCAACTGGTGCAACCAAAGGCATTTTGACATCAGATGTAAATGGACAAATTACTGTTACAACAAATCCTTTATCAGCATTAAATTGGACATTATCTGTAAATGGGAATAATGATCTTTTGTTTTCGTATCAAGGTTCAGTTGTAGCAAGACTTACTACAAATGGACAATTTTCAGCGTTAAATGATGTAGTTGCATTTGAAAACGCACCAATAACATAAGGAAGAACAATTGACATTACCTACATCTGGAAGGATAAGCTTTGCTGATATAGCAACATCATTTGGAGCATCTCCTCCATATTCTGCAACATCTATTGCCCAATATATATTCCAAACCCCTGGAACACGCCTGCAATTAGCAAGTTCATTCTACGGAAAAGAAGGAGCATCAGTAAGTATAACTACTGGTAACGTAGACGAAGGTTCTGCAATAGAAATAACAGGCACATTTCCTCACAACACAACTGCATCTGGTAGCAACAATTTTCAAATAACGGGATCTTGGGTTCAAAATTCTCCTGGAACTGGTAACACAGCAGATGGATTGGTTTATGACGATTTTGAAGCTTCTCCTCGTGTTTATTATGATTTAACAGAAAGTGGAGGAACATATATTCAATTGGTTGATTTAGGTAATAATATTTATGAATGGCGTTTAGTTAGTAGTGCTGGTACAACAGTTGAAGCATTGACTGCTACAGATAGTATAATTTATGACAATTGGCCTTTGTTTTCTGCTGGCGAAATTGCTTGGAATTACGCAACAGGCGGCCCAGTTGCCATAGATGCTGTAAATTATAAATATAGAGCTTATGCTGCAGTAGGTACCCAATCAGTATTTGCTGGAGGTGTATACAGATTAGATACATCGTATATAACATTCCATCCTATTACTTACAAAGCAAAAATAATTCTAAGAATACGAGCAGATCAAACTGACGAAAACACAGAAACATTTAATGTAACACTTGGATCAGTAGATCAAACTGGAGTTCAGTCCGCTTGGGGTGTGAATACAGTGTCAATTGCAATTAACGATACATCAATTATGCCTAACACAACTGCAAATGCATGGTTGCAAGGAGGATTTTACACACAAGATTTCCATAAGAGATCATTTTCTACAATGAGCAATGAAGTCACAGCAGGAGCACTAACAACAACAAACAGCGGTGGAGGTTGTGGCGGAACTAACGGGTACTACATGATAGTTTCATGTTTCACTGGAGCAAATACAACTAATAGTGATAAAAAAGATCTGTCTACTACAGCTAATGCTGTTGTATGGGGTAATACAACCTATACCCATGCTTATGGCATGGCAGACGGAAATGAGACTCAACTAATGTATTATGGTGGTTGGAATGGAAGCAGTAATACTAGACAACAATCTAAGCAGGATTATGCAAGTGCCAGCTCAGCATTATGCGGACAAGGTACAGTAACAGGAACAAGGCACAGTTTTTGTTCAAGTGATTTTATTGATTACATACAAGCAGGAGCAGGAGATAATAATAGTTTTAGAACAAGCGCAACATGGAGAACAACCATTAGTTCTTGTAGTGTTACTAGCGGTCCAGGACTTCCGACAGTAATGTATGTAATGCAAGCAGCTGGCAATGACACATATAATTGCATAAGCGGCAACTACGGAAACAGTCCTTATACCCCTTTAAACGCGATTAACAGGTATGCTTTTGCAACCAATAGTCAAACAAACAATTGGTTAGGTATTACTGGCATAGACAGCGGAGTAAATATTTCAGATAGAGATGATCAGTGTTTTCATGGCGGATCTACATCCGGATGGCAAAAATTTAGCATAAGCTCTGGAGGATCAGTTGTTTATTTTGGATCAACAAGTGTTACTTCAGGAGCGAAAGCAAGAGGACCAGGCGTATAAGGGACACATGGATTTAATCGAAAAGAAAAAATTTCAACTAGAAAATTTAGAAAAAAATTTAGCACAGTTACAAGAATCATTAGCTCCAATGCTCAACAAAGTTGAACTAATGAAAAGGACTATAGGCACACCGCAAACCAAACATGAATTAGAAATAGGAAATTTACTTTTTAGCGGAGACAGTGTATTAATTTGGTATAAACAATGTTTTAGTCAAATGAACAGTCGTTTAGAAGGAGCTTTAGACAGTTTTTTTAATCTACAAAAACTTAAAATTAAAATTGATAAATTATCTGCAAAAAATAGTTTAACAAAATTAGAAGAAGTAAAACTATTAAAACATCAAACTGATTATGTAAAATTAGAAGGATATGTTCAAAATGCAATATCTGAAATATCGCATTATAATAATGCAGCAATTAGAATGAAAGAAACATTTAACATACCTGATGAGATAACTGATGATGCCATGGACCGAGCTAGTATAGAAGATCATATAAAAACAGCATTCAAGCAGGCTGTCCAAGATGTAAGCCAACATGGAGTTATTACTCGTGGAACATTTGGACATTTGGAACAATGGGGTATTCATCCAATGACTGCTAAATTTTATGTGTTTAATTACATTAAAAGTTGCGACGAATTATTACAACAAGGTAAAACACCTAATGTAAAACATTTACACAATTTTTTAGAAGAAATGTATCAAATTCATAAAGATTTTTATAAAGATAATAAGACCCGTTTGGGTATATAAAAAAATAGGCACTTTAAATATACAAGATTGTATATAAAAATCTTTAGATAAATAATACATAATTGCTTTTTAATGAAAGATATTCATGGCTTTAGACATTAAAAATAATAGTGTTGAACTTATAGGTAAAACACCAGTAAATGTTTTACAATCTACAAAAAAAACAACTGTAATAGGCCTTGCTATTACTAACGTAACAAATACAGCAGTAAGTGCAACAGTTTTATTAGAGAATGAAAATAATATAACAGTTCATTATTTAAAAAACACTATAATTGCATCAGGTACAAGTTTAAGATTAATTTCTACTGGAGAAAAATTAGTCTTAGTTCCGTCAAATACAATTTATGTTCAATCAAGCGTTGAACAATCATTAGATGTTTTAATAAGTTATGTAACGGTTTAAAAAGGATTTTTTTATGTCATATTTTATTGGAATTACACCGTCAGATATTAATCAAAGTTTTATAAAAAGATATTTTTATGGGTTGCGTAGAAATCAAGACGGAGAATTGTATTTTGTAATAGTTGATCAACTAGGGACAGACGATGATGCGTTAATAATAAATGACATAGGTGCAGGTGAAGATAATTATCCTTTCTTTGAAGAAGGCATTGATTATTTAGAAGGTGTAACTGTAAATCATGAAATAGAATATTCAAATTTACGATATCCTCAGTTTAAATGGGATAATCGTTTTTTAAGTTATTATGTTGACGATAATGGTAGATTATCTATCAAAATTAATGCAACTCACACATATGAAGAAGGTGTATCTACAGAAGGTTATTAACAGATGTCAGAATTTAAACTAGAAAGATTTAAGTATAATTGGACAGGTCCATGGTTACCAGGGACTACTTATAACAGAGATGATGTTGTTAATGTAAACAGTAAAAGTTATGTGTGTATCAAACAGCATGTTTCTAATGCAGATTTTAACATTGATCTAAAAGCAACGATTCCAGAAAGTTCTCCACCAGTTCCAGATCCTTATTGGATTTTGATGACTGGCGGGCAATCATTTGTAGGAAGATGGACTAATAATCAACAGTATGAAGAAGGAGATATTGTATTATTTGACGGATCTCTTTGGCTTGCTATATCAGGACACTATTCTACTACATTTGTAAATGATAATAATAATTGGCAGCTTTTTGTTAGTGGACAAGAATATGTAAAAGAATGGATTGCAAATAAAGAATACGGTGCTGGAGCTATTGTAAAATATAATGGACTTAATTATAAATGTGTGATTTCTCATACATCGAGCAATTTTTTAGAAAATAATATTAATGACTGGACGTTGTTTACAGATAGTAACATGTTTGTAGGAGATTTTGAAGCTAGCACTTTTTATAAGAAAAATGACTATGTAAATTTTGGCGGTAGTATATATGTAGTACTAGAATCTCACATTAGTGGTAATGAAATTGACCGACATAAATTTGAATTAGTTGTACCTGGTTATGTTTTTGCAGATGTTTGGGACGAAACTGTATATTATGGTGTAGGAGATATTGTTAATTTTGGTGGTACATTGTATATATGTTTAGTTGAAAACTATGCTGTTTCACCGGCGTCTAATGATGATAGTATATCTTATTGGGAAATTTTACTCGCATCAGTAGCATTTACTGGAGAATTCAGTGTTGAACAGGCTTATAAACCTGGAGATTTAGCTAAAGCAGGTGGTCAAGTATATAGAGCAGTCCGAGTTACAGGTGCAGATCCTTCGTATGACGATCTCGAAGATGTAAATTCTTGGAAACTGTTTATACCGGGTCAAAAATGGACAAATTTTTGGAAAAATCAAACTAGATATGTGATTAATGATTTAGTTTATTTTTTAGGTGAAACATGGAGATGCAATACAACACATATTTCAGCAATAGTAAATATTCCTGGCGATAATGGTAAAGGATTTTTTTATTGGGATTTAGTTGTTCAAAGCGGTAGCGAAGCTGGTATGAACAATCCTGGCGATTTATTAACATATGATTTCCAAAGAGAATTTGTAGGCGACACAAGTACAATTGGACCTACTGCAGTTAATATTGGAGACTACGATCAATTATTATCTATAAATCAAGAATCGAGTGTTTTTTGGAGGACTATACACCAAACAGAAACCACAGTTGTTTACGTAACACCTACTGGTGTTGATGCATCGGATAGAGGTTTAGATCCTTATCATCCTTTTAAAACAATCAATTATGCATGTAGATTTGTAGAAACAAGGAACATAATGCCTTGTAAAATTTCTGTGAGTACTGGTCGATATGAAGAAATATTACCAATAGTTGTGCCTAAAATGACAGTAGTAATGGGAGACGAATTAAGATCTACTAACATAGTTGCAAAAGGTGCAGGAGAAAATAATTCGACTGTTATATATAATAGTCTTGCATATGGACGATCGTTATTTACAACAATAATAGCAGGCAATTTACCAGATACACACGATGATAATCCTTTTACTCCAGTAACGTTATCAGCTCAGTTCAATAATGAACAAGAGTTAATAAATTATTATGCTAATTTAACAGACGAAATTACGGACAGCATAGAATTATTATTACAAGGTGAAAATACCAATATTACAATTACAGGAAGTAATAATTTAGCAAATAATGAATTTATACTTGCAGCGGGTTTAATACGAGATAACGCAAATTACTTAGCTACTGAATGTATGATTTACAGTAAATCAATATCAATAGTACCTATTGATGAAGACAAATTAGTAAAAGACATGTTACTTTTTCTCGAAGCTTACGAATATGATTTTAGATATGAAGGTAATTACAAAACTCAAAGATACTCAAATTTGTATGTAAATGGTATTATTGGATCAGAAAAAGAAAACATGTTCCTAGTTAGAGATATTACTGGAGTAAGAAATTGTACAACAGAAGGCTTAACAGGAACAATTACAGGGGAACGTTCCCAAATTCAAACCACACGAGTTTCGGGAGGTGCTTTTGTTAGTTTAGATCCTGGATGGGGACCAGATGATCAATCTGTATGGATTCAAAATCGTTCTCCATATATCCAGGGCGTAACTACTATAGGGGTAGGTTGTATTGGGGCTCATATAGACGGAGACTTACACAATGGTGGTAATCGATCACTTGTAGCAAATGACTTTACGCAAGTGATTAGTGACGGAATAGGAGCATATATACTCAACAGAGGCAGAGTAGAGCTAGTATCGGTATTTACATATTATTGTTTCGTTGGGTATATGGCAGAAAACGGAGGAACAATACGAGCTACAAATGGAAATAACAGTTATGGAGAATACGGCAGTGTAGCTATAGGAATAGATGATGCTGAAACACCACAAACTGCAACAGTAAACAATCGGACTACACAAGCATCAGTTTACTCTGCTTTTGCAGGAGAAATTTCAGACGATACCGGAGAATTAGATCGGTTACTTATATTTGAATATAGTCATTGTGGAGAAAATTATTTAAATGCTACAGCAACTGTAGTAGGAGCTGGTAATTTTGTTAATACTAAATATGATAATTTTAGGCAAGGTGGCATTAAACAAATTAGATTATTAGAACCGCAAGATAGTACACGTATTGGAGGATTAGGTTATACAAATGTTAAAAATAATGCACAAGAAGGTACTGATTCAACCATTTTACTTTCAGCAACTGATTTGCGCACAGCAGAAGATTATGTTGGACAAAGATTAGTTATTACATCTGGACCAGGAACAGGTCAATATGGCTATATTCAAGCATACGATGACGATGAAAATAGTGTTGATTATAGGACTGCTACTATCTACAAAGAAAGCGATGACACATTAGGTTTTGATCACATAGTGCCAGGAACAGTTATAGAACCATTATTAACAGCAAGCACTACATATTCTATAGAACCTCGTGTTACAATACCACACCCAGGATATGATACTACTTTATCATCTATCGGTCAATCAAAATTATGGACAGATATCACATGGGGAATTACTACCGAACAATTTTTAATATCTTTAGATTTTGGAGAAGGTGAGACTGATGGTGTTGTTGCTGCTAGAGCTGCTTTAACAATTACAAAAACAGGATCTGTCTACTCAGTTGCTTTAGATGATCCTGGTGCAGGTTATGCAGTTGGAGAAACATATACAATTGTTGGATCATCAATAGGCGGAAATGATGAAGAAAATGATCTCAATATTAAAATAACAGAAGTTACAGATGATAGTACGGCAAGTATTGTTGCGTTTGATTTTGACGGCTTAGGTTTACCAGGAAAATTTGTAGTTATTTCGGATGGAAATTTTGTTAGTGTATCTGTAGATGGAGTAAATTGGTCAGAGTATACACTACCAACTATACAGACATGGAATAAAGTAATAAACGGTGACGGAATATTTTTAGCTATTCCAACAGGACAATCAAGTATTATAGCAAGATCGACAACTGCAACTGCTTGGAGTAGTGTTGTTTTACCTTCGTCGTTAAACATAAAAGACATTGCATATGGAGATGGAGTTTTTGTAATTTTGACAAATTCTAATACCTCGTATTACAGCACTAACGGAACTACGTGGTCAACAAGCTTGTTAACAAATGCAATAACTACAGACTGGACAGTAATTACTTACGGTTATGATAAATTTATTGCATTATCTGATGCAGAAGCAATTGCAACAGGTGTGTATGAAAATGGTGTTTTAACATGGACAGTTACCGGCAATATAATACCAGTTAATCCTAACACATCTAATCCTTGTGAATTTAGAAACATGATTTATTTAGCTGGGCACATTTCAGCATTAACAATCGATAATTTGATTGTTTCATGTATTACAGAAACTCTAGAAACATGGACAGTTTATGATAATTTACCTTTAGGTAACTGGACTAAAATATCACAAGGCAATGGCCTTTATTTTTTAACTACAGCTTACGAAGGAAATTTAATTGGAATATCTGAGGACGGCATAAATTGGAGAACAGAAGAACTACCTTTAGGTACCAACAGATGGAATGCAATATCTTTTGGTTACACAGGAAATACATCATACACATATTGTTGTATTTCTTACAATGACAGTGATTTGGTATTGATAGACACAGGAAAGCAGGCTCTTGCAAGAACAAAAATAGCAAGTAATACAATAGAAGAAGTAGTGATTTGGGATCCTGGAAGTGGTTACAAAGATAATGTTAACTATAGCACAGAAATATTTTATGATAATCAATGGGTTTCGCAAGCATTTGTTACCTTAAGATTTGGACTAAATGTTCTTAGTCAACCGTCTTTTATTAATAGAGGTATAGGTTATAGAAGTAGTACCACAAGAGTTACAATTGAAGGTGATGGATTTGCAGATATAATTCCATCAAATGAAGTTGACCTTGTTATAGATGGTTTAGCACGTTATCCAGGACCTGGAGCACAGTTACGGATAACTGGAATTTTAGACGAAGACGAAGATCCAGAAGATGAAATCCTTAGGATTCTAACTTTAGTAACAATTACACCTCTTGGCTCTGACGGAACCCTAGCAGATACATTTAGAGCTCAAATTAGGGTAAGTCCAAAAATTCAAAATAAAGACTTTTTAACTCATGGTAGGTCTGTAGAAATAAGAGAAAGATATTCGCAATGTAGAGTAACTGGACATGATTTCTTAGATATAGGAACTGGAAATTTTGAACAAACAAATTATCCAGAATTATACGCAGGTGGTGCTTTCTTTATAGCTAAACCAGAACAAGAAGTAATAGAGTTAAGCGGAGGAAGAGTTTTTTATGTCTCTACAGATCAGGACGGTAATTTTAGAACAGGTGAATTATTTGCGGTAGAACAAGCTACAGGTATTGTAACTATTAGTGCTGATTTCTTTTCATTAGATGGATTGTCTGAGTTAGCATTGGGCGGAGTAAGACTAGGAGGTTCAGGAACTGTAATTAGAGAATTTTCAACTGATCCAGTATTCTTTGCAGATTCTGACAACGTTGTTCCTACTCAAAGGGCTATCATACAGTTTATCCAAGAAAGAATTAGTGCAGGAGGCGGAGAAGTTTTAACTAACGAACTTATAGCAGGCCAAGTACGTGTTGGAACAACTGAAAATATAATTAGTACTACAACAGGTTTCAAAGTGAATTTTGATAAAAGAATGGATTTTTACGGTGTATCTAATAAAGGTGTTAAAGGAACACCGTTAGCATTATCATATTACTTGAGAAATTTTGATACCTAACAATTAAGCTAAATATAAGTAATATTGGAGATTTTTAATGGCAGAGTTTAAACTTGGTAGAATTAGGTTTGTATGGAAAAATACATGGACTACTGGCACAACTTATTATAGAGATGATGTTGTTCAAATTGGAGGTAGATTATATATTTGTGTTTTAGGACACACAAGTTTACCGTCATTTTATGACGATTTAGACAGTGCTCCTGCAAAGTGGCAACTGATGGCTGACGGACAAACCTGGAAAGGTGAATGGCAAAATTCTACTTATTATGTTTACAACGATATAGTTAAATTTGGTGCTGGTTTGTACATTTGTAAAATAGTACATACATCTACTAGCGACTTACAACAAAATTTAGGTGACGAAATAGAAAATTGGGATGTATTTGCTACAGGATTAGAGTGGAAAGGTGATTGGGATATCAATACCACATACAGACCAAATGAAATTGTAAAATATGGTAGCGGGACTTGGGTATGTAACACTGAACATTTATCTGCAGCAAGTAATGCTTCTGGTTTAGAAAATGATCTATCAAAATGGGATAGATTTACTTCAGGTATAGACTGGAAAGGATTATGGACGCCGTCTACTAGATACAAAGTCAATGATGTAGTAAAATACGGAGCTGGATTATATCTATGTAATGAATATCATACATCAGTTACTGAATTTGGAAGCGATAATTTTAAATGGGACACATTTGTAGAAGGAGTAAGCTTCGAAGACGAGTGGGATTCAACAACTACATATCAAGCAGGCGATATTGTGGTTTGGGGCGGTTATCAATATATAGCTCTTATTCAAAATATTAATACACAGCCAACAAGCTCTGCTATAACATGGAAAGTTTTTGCAAAAGGTTTTGCATTTAGTGGAGAATGGGGTGCATTAGACAGTGCTCAAGAATATAGAACTGGAAATGTTGTAACTGTAGGAAGTTCTGTTTATGTTGCTACTGCTGATAACAGTGCTATTGAACCTGGGGAAGTTACAGGTTGGGAGGACTATTGGGACTTAATGTCAACAGGTCTACGCTGGAGAGGACAATGGGTAGATGATGGATATTATGTTGTAGGTGATGTTGTTAGATATGATAAATCGTCATATGTGTGTATAGAATCTCACGTAAGTGATGATGATGATTTTTCAACAGAAACAAAAACACCTCCAGGAGGAGGAGCAGAAAATAGTAGACCAGATTTAGACATAACTGGTAGATACTGGAATGTACTTGCAATAGGTTCAGAAACAGATGCTTTAGAGCAATTGGGGGATCTAGTATATTACGGTGGAGCAGGACCTACAAGATTACCGATAGGTAAAGAAGGACAAGTTCTAAGAGTATCTGCAGACGCTACACCCGAATGGACATTCTTTGGACAAAATCCAGATGTTTACTATGTGTCAACTACAGGTGTTGATCAACCTGCGCCTATTAGAGGAACAACAATAGAATCTCCTTGGGCAAGTATAAGATATGCTGCTGAACAAATTCTAGACGGTGCAAAATATCCTGCTGCAAGACAGATATTAGACCTAAATAGAATCTACATACAAAGAGAAACTGTAGAATGGACAGATTATCAAATTACACAAGGTAATTCACCTTTTACGGTGAATTTCAATTATAATAGAGAAAAATGCGAAAGAGATATTGGTTTTATCGTAGATGCAATTATTCATGATTTAACACATGGAGGAAATGTAAGAGTAAGAGAAGTTGCATTAAGTTATGTTAATGACGCAACAAATTTTTATCTTTTAAATCAAGCTGCTGAAACAAATGCAAGTATTAATTTTGCGCTAGCATTAATGGAAAATGTTGTTAATCAAACCGATCCTTTAGAAATAGGAACATCAGGAACAAATAGTTGGCAAGTTTTCAATGGAGATAATTCTACAGCAGTTGTACAACAATATAAAAACATAAACTTAGACGTAGAACAAGTATACGCTCGAATAACAGAATTAACAAATATAATTACAACTGCTATCGCAGCAGGAGATGAAACAGGAATTCCAACTAGGATAGAAACTAATACATTGATTAAGGTAGCAACTGGAAAATATTATGAAGTTTTACCTATAATTGTTCCAGCTCAATGTTGTGTTATGGGAGACGAATTAAGGTCAGTTACTGTGTATCCAAGGAAAGTTGAGAATGGATTGACACCAACGACTGATATAAAGTACACCTATGCAGCTTTAGATCATCTAGAAAATATTTTAGAAGATATTAGCCAAGGAATCACAGTCAATGCAGAATTAGGAAATAACGAAGCTCAACTAACAGATTGGCCAATAGGTAGTCCTTCTACAGCTTTAGCAACTACACAACTAGCAAGGGTAATTAAAAGATTTATTGATCACGGTATTGGAAGAAAAACTGAAGCAGATTTTACTGCTTCATATGCTCTAGCAGAACCTGTTTATGGATACGCAAAAGAAAATATTTTCTTAAATAGAGATTTCATTAAAAGAGAAATTCAAGGTTTTCTAGATGACCAATATGAGACATTATCTTATAGTAGAACAAAGTGTCAACAAGATGTTGGTTACGTAATAGATGCAATTTGTTATGATTTAGTCTATGGAGGTAATTGGCAAACAATTAATGCAGCCCTAGCATATTATTCTGGAGTAACAGGTATATTGCAAATTAATAATACCGAGATAACTGCTACTTTAGATGCTTACGGCTATTTACAATCAGTATTACAAAATGTAGCGATAAACAATACAATTATAAATCCGTATCAAACTGAAATATCACAAATCATTACTACAAACTCAGCCAATGGCACTGTAAGTAATACAATTTTCACATTGATGAATATTTTGATTACTATTGTTACTGACGTAAATAATTTACCCGCTATAACCTATCCAGATATTAGTACTGCACAAGCCGGCTTAATATCTGATTATACAAATTTAGCAAATAATTATACCTATATTCAAGAATATACTATTGATTTTATTATTAGTAAATTTGGAAATTTTACATATAGAGGTGAATATTGTAGAAGAGATTTAGGATACATACATGAAGCATTTGTTTTAGACTCAACACTAAAAACAAATTTTTGGGGGATTTACACTGGGTATGCCTACAATAGAGCACAATCTAGTGTTGTAAAGCAAGAACAATCCCAACAGGAATTGTATGGTGTAGGAGTTGTTGCTAGTGAAATAATAACAGAATATTTTAACCAAAATAACGCAGACTCAACATCAGCAATCCAACGAATTAATAGTAGCCAAAATAACTTAACTACTATATTTAATGATGGTGATGCAAGTGCTCCTGCTGTATCTTACCATAACATTCCTGGAGGAATTGTTACAAGAGAAAGCGCAAGAAATCAAATTATAAATAATCGAGATTATATTGTAGATTTTACTGCAAATGCAAATTCTTATTGGCAACAATTAAGCACAGAGTTACAAACAAAATGTAAACAAGATTTAGCAAGAACACTAGAATCTTGGGCATTTGATATAAATTATGATCAAACAGTTAACGGAGATGGATGTAACATTGCGACGCTAAATGTTGTTAGAGCATTGTATAACAATATAACTGGTGAATCAGTATATGGTACATCAGCAGAACGAGCAGCAAGTGTGCAATTGTATACAAGTTTAGCAACGAATGTAAAGCAAGCTTTTCAAAATACACTAGGCGGTGGATCACAACCTTACACCGGACCAAATGCAGGTGCAACAGAAGATAATAAAATTGATGAATTAAGAGCTATAATTACTGATTCTATAACAGCCAATGACCCAACTACAGTACCAGCAGCAATACAGCCAGACAATAATTGGTTTAGTAGTGATATTTCAACAGCCGTAAATGCAATTAATGCAGCAAAAACATATACAATAAACTGGGCACTCCAGCAAATTACATCGGTATATAGTGGATTTGATTTTGATCATGAAAAATGTTCAAGAGACATAGGTCTAATATTAGATGCTGCTAGGTATGATTGGTGTTTAGATACAAATTTTGCTTCAATAGTTGCAGCTTATAGTTATGCAAGAGGACCTTCTGCTAAAGTATACGGTTACCAAAAAGAAGCTACCATTGCAGCAAATGAATATGTTAGAATTTTAGCAAAAAATGCAGTGTCTGAACAAGCAGCCAAAGATAAGATAGATTACACCATAGATTTTGTTAACGATATAATTTATGGTGTAAATCCAGAAGGAAATAATCAACAGACTGCTGAAAAAGATTTGCATGCAAATAGCAGAATATTAGATTTGAACAAAGAATTTATTGTTGCAGACGTTTTAAACAAAGTTGATAATTATCATTCAGATGTAATTACTGGCATAACCGCAGCTGATAACACAATGACACTAGCTACTACACAATGGTTAGAAGTAGGAATGGAAGTTATTATAACAAACGCTGATGCATTTGTGTTTCCAGAAACATTTACCTTTAATTTTGCTGATACATATACTATTGGTAGAATTGTAAGCGCAACTAAAATTAGGCTTGTTGATGCCAGTAATACTCTTGTACAATTTGATAATGATTACACAGGTTTAAATTTAGCGATCCGAACTGCTTACGAATACAATAGAACACTTTGTACAAGAGATTTAAAAAGTATTATCCATGGCATGAGATGGGATTTAGTATATCCGCAACAATGGGAGAGAAGATTTGCTACAAACAGTGTTTTACGACAGTACGATTTTACATTTAATTTACCTGCATATTACAAATCTAAATTAAGTGCAAGATATTATGTCAACAGTGTGTTAGGTTCTAAAGAAGAAGACATGTACTATCTAAGGAATGCAACCGGATTACGCTTACAGACTGTAGACGGATTAGACGGAGATCTTGATGCTGGAAATTTATTAGGAACACAGAGACCAACAGCAGGAGCTTATGCATCTTTAGACCCAGGTTGGGGACCAGATGATGAATCTGTATGGATAACAACTAGATCACCGTATGTGCAAAATTTAACAACATTTGGACATGCTGCAATAGGACAAAAGATAGATGGTGCATTACATAACGGCGGTAATGATTCAATCGTTTCAAACGATTTTACCCAGGTAATTAGTGATGGTATTGGAGCTTGGATAACAAATAATGGTAGGGCAGAGCTTGTATCTGTGTTTACATATTATTCACACATAGGATACTTGGCAGAAAACGGTGGCAGAATTAGAGCTACTAATGGTAACAACAGTTATGGCAAGTTTGGATCTGTTGCAGAAGGTGTAGACCCTGATGAAACACCCGTAACTGCTGTAGTTGACAATAGATTTCAATTTAATGCTGACATTTCTAATGTCAATGTAACTGGCGACGAAATAATTAATGTAGAATTTTCACATGCAGGAGAAGCTTATACAGAAGCTGTGATAAATGTTTTTGGTGCAGGCATAAATGCATCTACGTATACAGATGAATTTAGAGACAGGGCTGTCAATAGGGTAGAGATTACTGATTTAACAGGTGACGAAGAACAATTTGGCGGTAGTGGTTACTTAATTGTTTCAAATACCGCTCAAACTGGAACATTAACAAGTTTAACGCTAGCAGCGACAGACGGTAATCCTGATACAGCATATTCCGGCAAACAAATGAGAATATTTATTACTGGAGGAACAGGTGTAGGCCAATATGCTATAATTGATACATACAGCTCAGGCAGCAAAACTGCAACTGTGGTTAAAAATGATGAAACAACACCTGGTTGGGAACATCTAAATCCAGGTACACCTATTACAGCACCTAATGCAAGTTCGGTATATCAGATTGAACCTAAAATAACAATTTCAGCACCTCCGTTTACTACGACTGCAACTACATTGAGCGCATCGCAGGATACAACAGACATTACATGGTGTTACACTAGCATAGAATATGTAAACCCAACCCTAGGATTAGTTGTTTCAGATATAGGAACAGGAGCCACTTTTACAGTTAACAGGGTAGGTAGTAAGTATATAGTCGCAGTAACTAATGGTGGTGCAAATTATAAAACAGGCGATAGCATAACCATTCCTGGAGATCAATTAGGCGGAATGACACCACTAAATGATTTAGAAATAATTGCTTCTGCATGTGATAGCACTACTGGTGCAATTTTAGAATTTGATCAAGAAGGGTTTGGTTGCAGCGGAGACTTTATAGCAGTTGGTGACACAAGCACAAGCATAGAAAAAAGCACAGACGGTACAACATGGACAAATTTATCCATTGGAGGAAGTGGACAATCAGGACCGGCAAAAATTGCTAATGCGATATTATATGACGGATCTAGCGATATTGCAGTAAGTTCTACGATTATTGTAACCCAAAGTACATCTCAAAATCAAGTTTTTCAATCATATGATAATGTTAATTGGGGTGCTGTAGCTTTACCAAATGCTTACGATAGCGAACCATACATTACATACGGTCAAGGCAAGTTTTACTTAATGTTTAAAGGATCAAGAGATGTTTTAGTCTCAGACGACGAAGGTAATACTTGGACCCAATATGCTGACGCTTTGCCTGATCAGATCGGTTGGGTAGGAATCACATTTGGAGCAAATCGCCTAGTAGTCGCTTTAGACGATAGTAATACAATTGCATATGCAGAATATCAAAATCCATCTTTATGGACAAAAGTCTTACTTACAGATGAATTATTAACGCCAATTGTAAGGAATTGGAGTGCTATTACATTTGGAGCAAATAGATTTGCAGTTGTGTCGCAAGATCAAAATGATGTAATTTATTCATTAGATAGAGGAGAAAGTTGGACGCTCGTAGATTTACCAGCAGATGGTTCTACCTTAGGAGTTTCTAAAGACATAAAATATGCACAAGGACAATTTGTTGTAATAGATAACTTGCAAGGTGAAAATATTAGAACTTCTATAGATTGTGCAAATTGGGAATTACGTTCAGTTGTTGCACAAGCAGGCAATAATGGATACAATGCATTAGGTTTTGGTAATCCAGATTTAGAGCCAGTTTGGATATTAAAAGGATCAGATGTACAGACTCATGTAGTTAGGATGACATTAGGCATGCAAGCATTTGCTCGCCCTAGTATTGCAAATGAAAAAATATTCGAAATAAGAATAGTAGAACCTGGAAGTGGATACACAAGCGTACCTACTCTAACATTAACAGATCCTAACAATATCTATGACGTAACTTATACCGTTAAAACAGGTAGCGGAGTTTTAGCTAATCCAACATTTACAAACAGAGGTATAGGGTATGAAGCAGCTAGTGGAAATATCAGCGCAACTGAATCAAATGGATATGCAGAATTTGATCAAAGTGGAATTTTTGTTGCTGTTAGAAGAATGTCCGATGTACCAGTTGCAGGTTCAAACGTAGTTTTTGATCATTTACCAAATGATGTGTTTAAATTAGTAAATGTTGTTACATTCTTAGGAGCAAATGATGGAGGTTATACTGGATTCTTAAATTTATCACCAGAGATGCCTAGCATTAATGTTCCTCCGGATAAAACTGCTTTGAATATGAGAATAAGATATTCACAAGTACGTCTAACAGGACACGATTTCTTAGATATAGGAACTGGTAATTTTAAATCTACAAATTATCCAGGAGTGCCGTTCCAAGATCCATACCAACCATACGAAACTGTTGAATCTGCTGGCGGTAGAGTATTTTTTACTGCCACTGATCAAGATGGAAACTTTAGGGTAGGTAATCTATTTAACGTAGAACAATCAACAGGTATTGCTACTCTAAATGCAGACGCATTTAATATTGCAGGATTACAAGAATTAAGTTTAGGTGAAGTGACTCTTGGCGGAAGTTCTGCGACAGTAAGCGAATTTTCAACAGATCCGTTTATGACTGCAGATAGTGATTCAGTGATACCAACGCAAAGAGCAATAAAAGCTTATATTGAAGCTCAAATTGGTGGCGGTGGTGCTTCACTTAATGTTAACTCGTTAACTGCAGGTGACATATTTATAAGTACAAATTTAATTTCAACAGTAACTGGTGCAAGTATACAATTTAACGCAACTGCAAACTTCCTTGGAGGTGTAACAGGTATACCACTAGCACTCAATTACTTTTTAAGATAAATACATTGGAGAAATATTAATGGCAACAGGAATTTTAGGAAACGCAGAGTTAACTGCAGGTGTAGACACATCATTATATGTTGTTCCAGAAACAACATTTTCAGTTATAACTGTAAACTTATGTAATAGAGGATCTGCAAGTGTGTTTTGTAACATTGCAATTTCAGATACAGCAAGTCCTACGACTGCTGAATACTTAGAATTTAATGTAGAATTATTACCATCAGGTAGCATAGAAAGAACAGGAATTGTAGTTAATGCAGACAAACAAATTATTGTTAGAGCAGATGCAGCAAATGTTACAGCTATTGTTTATGGAATAGAGACAACAACGCTATAAAAAGGAAGATTAATGAGAAGAATTACAGTTGGAAAATATCCTATTAACGACTCACTAGTTCATATGTCGCAAAGGATAATGAGCGTTCCAGATTCTCCAGCTAAAATTGAGTTTACCTCACTTGGATTAGTAGTAGGCGATGCGGCAGGGACTGTGTCATCAGTAGCTGAATTTAATATCAATGATAATTTGCCATTAAAATTTAATGCAACAAGTGGCGGTTTTACAGCATTCCAACCAAGTGAGACTGCACAAAATACAACATATATTTTACCGCCGGAAGATGGTACAGACACGCAAGCAATAGTTACTGATGGTTCTGCAAATTTAAGATGGGAAAGCGTTAAATACCTTTATTCTGTTAAGGTAGGTGGATTTACTGCAGAATCTTGGCAAGCATATTTTGTAGATACATCAGCAGGATTTATTGCAGCAACGCTTCCGTTAGATCCTACAATGGGAGACACTATAAGATTTTTTGATCTTGCTGGTACTTTTGATACTAATCCTTTAGTTTTAGTACGTAACGGAGAAGTTATAATGGGAGATAATGAAGACATGCAAGTAAATACTGTAAATGCAGCATTTGACATTGTTTATAGTAATGATACTTACGGTTGGAGAATTATCACTGTATAATGGAATAAATTATGGCAAATTACGGTAGTTATAAAAAAATTGCAAGTGATCAATTCTTAAATGATTCTGTAACTACAGAAAAACTAGAATTAGGTGCAGGTAAACAATCAAATATTTTATGGGTATATAATAACCGCGGTTTAGCTTGTCAGAATTGTGCAAATGCTGGCGGATGCACTGAACAAGCAAATGGCAGATGCTGTTTATGGACTGTACCAGCATATACCTCATGTGTAACTTTTGAAATTTGGTCAGGTGGAGGTGGCGGAGCAGGACACACCTGTTGCAATTGCTGTAGTTTTAGCATTGGAGGTGCCGGTGGTAATTATGCAATTAAAACGATAGCAACAGTACCTGGATGCCAGTATACTGTATGTGCAGGAGGCAGTTGGCCTTGTAGTAAAAGCCATACCTGCGGTGCAGGTATGGGCTGTAGGTCGTATGTAACTGGACATAATCTAAGTAATTTCTGTGTCATGGGTGGTTGCGGTGGATGGATGTGTAATGGAGACGCATGGGGACCACGACATCATTGGAGTGGTTGTGGTAACTGTAATATCTGCAGCTCATTTGGTGCTGATTTTGGAATAAACGGAACAGTAGGTTTTAGAGTTGGCCAAACTATGTGTCGTTGTAACGGAACTACAAGTTTTACTGGAACCGCACCCTTCGTGGGAATGATGCAAGCTGTGTCAACAACAGAAGCATGGTGTTCTTGCGGTTGCTATGTAAATTGGCCAGCAGGAGGCGGTGCATCTGGAACATCTAGCTATTGTGGTAACTGGGCAAAATGCTGTGCTGGTGGGTCAGGTCAAGGCGGTTCTGGTATGGTTAAAATAAGTTATTATTAATAAAGGTTCTAAAATGGCATCATATACTAGTTATAAAAAAATAGCAACTGAAAATTTAAATGATAATATTATTTCATCAAACGCTATAGCTACTGGCGCTAAACCAAAACCTACAGTTTTTTATATTTTCAATCCAAGGGGATTTTGTTGTAGAAATTGTTCAGATGCTGGTAGCTGCGTAGAGCAAGCAAATGGAAAATGCTGTTTATGGACTGTTCCAGCTAAAACAAGTCGTGTAACTTTTGAAATTTGGTCAGGTGGAGGTGGCGGAGCAGGACACACCTGTTGCAATTGCTGTAGTTTTAGCGTCGGAGGTGCTGGTGGTAATTATGCAATTAAAACAATAGCAACAGCACCTGGATGCCAGTACACTATTTGTGCAGGAGGCAGTTGGCCTTGTTGGAAAAGCCATACCTGCGGTGCAGGTATGGGCTGTAGATCATATGTAAATGGGCATAATTTAAGTAATTTCTGTGTCACAGGTGGTTGCGGTGGTTGGATGTGTAATGGTGACGCTTGGGGGCGTAGAGAAATGGGATCTGGATGTGCTAACTGTAATATCTGCAGCTCATTTGGTGCTGATTTTGGAATAAGCGGAAGCACTGGTATGAAAATGGGGCATATGGGATGTCATTGTTCAGGTGCTGATGGTAGTTGGACTGGTGCTGCTCCAATGATAGGCTTGCATCATGGCAATAGTGCAACAGAAACATGGTGTTCTTGCGGTTGCTATGTAAATTGGCCAGCAGGCGGCGGAACTAGTGGCCAATCATCTTATTGTGGCAACTGGGCTAAATGCTGTGCTGGTGGAACAGGACAGGGCGGATCCGGCATAGTTAAAATTACGTTTAATTAAGAGAAAAATATGGCGTCATATGCAAATTATAAACGAATAACTGAACAAAATATAGATGCATCTTGTTGTAGTATTGTAACTTGTGATCATATAGCAACTGGAGCAGGTAACGGATACGGAGTTGATTGGATTTACAATCCAAGAGGATTTTGTTGCAGAAATTGCCAAGTAGGTTGCTGTGAACAAGCAAATGGAAAATGCTGTTTATGGACAGTTCCTGCAAATGTTTCACAAGTAACTTTTGAAATTTGGTCAGGTGGAGGTGGTGGAGCAGGACACACCTGTTGCAATTGCTGTAGTTTTAGCATTGGAGGTGCAGGAGGCAACTATGCTACAAAGACAATAGCAACAGTACCTGGCTGCCAGTATACTGTATGTGCAGGAGGCAGTTGGCCTTGTCATTATTCACATACCTGCAGCGCAAGTATGGGCTGTAGGTCGTATGTAACTGGACATAATCTAAGTAATTTCTGTGTAGTAGGCGGTTGTGGAGGATGGATGTGTAATGGAGATGCATGGGGTCCTAGACATCATACAAGTGGCTGTGCAAACTGTAATATTTGTGGATTTTTTGGATCTGATTTTGGTATGATGGGGAGTGTAGGGCATAAATTTGGACACGGTGCATGTCATTGCTATAGAACAACTACTTTTACTGGTTCACCACCCATAATTGGTATGCATCAAGGAACAAGTTCGTCAGATAGTTGGTGTTCTTGTGGGTGTTATACAAATTGGCCAGCAGGCGGAGGAAGATCAGGAACAAGCAATTATTGTAATAACTGGGCAAAACAATGTTCAAACGGGATGGGCATGGGCGGATCGGGTATAGTTAAGATTACATATATTTAAATGGAGAAACATTAAATGGCAGAAAATCCAATAATAGAACAACAATTTACTTTTCCTATACCTAATGAGTGGAGAAGTACTGATTTTTCTTTAGGTAAAACTGGAACATGGACATACAAAGGACCACGTTTTTTAACTTTTGAAATTGATATAGAAACAGGAAAAGAAAAAGGTTGGTGTTTATATGAAGAAAGAGATTTAGAGAGACCTGTAGATGTAGATTGTGTAAGGATTACTGTCGATGCTACAGAAAATGACGAAATGGCCTTACTTGCTTATATAGGAAATGACATTGGCGATCCTGACAATGTCATTTGGAGAACCAATAGACAATGGCTAATTTTACATGAAGCTCCAGAAGGATATTCACATGTCTATTATTCAGATCAATATGAACCTAGAGATATATATGATGAATTTGAAATACGATATGATTTTGAGGAACAAAAATTTATCTTACCAGTAAAAGGTTGGGAAAATGAAGGAGAAGTAAACTTAACTTGGGACGATATAAGAGAGCAAAGAAATAGAATGTTAGAAGAAACTGACGGTGCCATAAGTGAAGATATGCCAGATAGTCTCAAGAATCAGTGGATAACGTTCAGAAGACTTTTAAGAGAATTGCCCACTGCTTTAGCACATATTCCAGCTTTTCAAGCCGCAAAAATGTTCCCTCCATATCCAGGAATAATGCCTAAAACTGACAAGCCTAGTGAATCCAAAAATTAAAATTTCTGTTTATTTTTTCTATAAATACTCCTAGATGAGAGCAATATGGAAAGATCAAAAGCATATTTTATAAATGGAGGTGCAGGTAGAGTAATTACTTCTATTCCTGCATTTGAAAAATTAGCAGAAAAAACAGATGATTTTATCATAGTTTGTGAAGGCGGAATGGATTTTTTTAAAGGACATCCTATACTTCATTCAAAGGCATATGATAACTGGCATAAAGGTTTATTTGCAGAACATATTATACATAGAGATGTTATATCTCCTGAACCATATAGAATTTGGGAATATTATAATCAAAAATGTAGTCTATCTCAAGCATTTGATATTGCAATATCAAATCAAGGAATAAGAGACCTTCCTCCTCCAAAAATAGTTCTAAACAAATACGAAGTAACTGAAGCTTATAAAGTTGTTAAAGAAGTTAGAGAAAAAACTGGGTTCGATCAGGTTATTGTAATTCAGCCCTTTGGCAGAGGAGTCGTAAATAATGATGAATTTGTAATCGATCCAAGTTCTCGAAGTATGCATCTTAATAATGTTGTTGACATAATTAATAATCTTAAAAAAGATTATTCTGTAATTTTAATGTCTGAATTTCCTATTACTCTTGATAAAAATGATGTAAACAAATATCCAGTTGCTATGCCGCAAATTCCTGACTTAAGAATCTGGGCAGGTATTATCGATATGTGCGATCATTTTATAGGATGTGATAGTGTAGGGCAACACATAGCTAGAAGTTTCAATAAAGATGGAACAATTATTTTAGGATCTACTTTTCCAATTAATATATCGTATCCAAATTTTAAAAAATTCAATATTGTTGATCTAGGAAAAGATAAAAGAATATATAGTCCAATAAGAATTTCATTAGAAGATCACATAGAAAGATTAAATGATGAATTAATGGAAATGGATACAACTTTATTAGATAAGGTTATTAGTGATGTTAGAAAAAAGTTAGGAAAATCAATAATTCACAAAAATAAAGTTTTACCAATGCCTATTCAACCCAACATTGAAGAGCAAAAAAAGTTTTCTATTAGTAACGGCTCTTTAACTCCTCCTAAAAACTAAAAGAGAATTATGTGGATAGCAGCGATTACAAGAGGTCATAATGCAGCCGTTTGTTTACTTAAAAATGGTGAAATAATTTTTTCTATTGAAGAAGAAAGATTAAGTAGACACAAATATGACGGAGGACCATATGCATGTATGGCAAAAATATTAGAATATACAGATAAAATTGATTATCTTGTCATAGCGCACACCCAACCTTTACAAGAATCTTCAGGACATGTAGATTTTACAGGAGATGATATTTATACTGGGTTGGCTAGAAAATTTGGACTTATAGATAGAAAAGCTGACCTGTTTAACCATCATCAAGTAATAGATCTAAGTCATATACATCATAAACTGCATGCTGCTTGTGCATTTTACAGAAGTGGCTTTGATGTTGCAACTGCTGTAATAATTGATGGTGCAGGATCATTTATACCTTTACAAATGAATAATATAACAGAAATGACTTGGGAATTAGAGAGTATATTTACATGTTCATATCCAAATAATATACAAACAGTGTACAAACATCAAGGAGGTAGAGGACCTTGGGGCGGATGTCGTATGGAAAATTTTACATCAGAACAATTTGGTGAAGATGGAACACATGAACTAATTATCGATGATACAGCAGGTATTACAAAGGCGTATGAAGCAGTAACTCAATATTGTGGCTGGGCACCTATTGAGGCTGGAAAAACAATGGGGCTTTTTCCTTATGGTAATTCTAATTCTAAAATACCACCTTTGTACACAGACGGAAACGGTGGAGATTGGCGAACAACAGATAGAAATGTTATTATTCCTACTTACCCTAATGGTGCTGAAGTTAATTTTGGTAGATATAAAGAATTACAAACACCAGATGAGTTTTGGGAAAATAATTTAGATGTAACTCTCCTACAAAATAGAAGAGATATGGCCTATGCAGTTCAAACTGAAAGTCAAGCAGAGTCATTAGAAATTATTAAAAAAGCAGTTAGAGATACAAGAATTTCAAATGTAGTTTTTTCTGGAGGTTACGGATTAAATTGTGTTGCAAACTATTGGTATTTAGATTTTTTACAAGATGAAAATATAAATTTTTATGTAGAACCTATTTCAAGCGATGCAGGAACATGTATTGGCGCAGCTTTACTTGTATATCATAGATTAACAAGTGATACAAATGTTAGAACTTATGCAGATAGTTTGTATTTAGGACCAAAATATAATTATACAATAGACGAAATAAAAGACTTGGCAACAAAGAACAATGCAGAAATTATTGAAAACGCTTCTTATAAAGACGTAGTAAATCTTTTAAAAAATAAAAATATAGTTTCAATTTTTCAAGGTAGATCTGAAAGCGGACCAAGAGCATTAGGTAATAGAAGCATTCTTTTTGATCCTACCTTTGCAGACGGAAAAGATTTTGTAAACAAAGTAAAAAATAGAGAATATTTTAGACCTTTTGCAGGATCAATTTTACATGAACATGTTCATGAATGGTTTGATTTAAAAGGTATGGATCAAAGTCCTCATATGATGTATGCTGTTAATTGCAAAAAAGATAAATTGGAGCAAATTCCTAGTATTATTCATATAGACAATACTTGTCGAATACAAACAGTTAAAAAAGAACAAAATTTGCATTTCTATAATCTTTTAAAAGAATTTTACAAGGAATCTGGAGTACCAATTTTATTTAACACAAGTTTTAATTTAGGAGGAGATCCATTAGTAGAAACATTAGAAGATGCGTTACAAACTTTAAAAAATAGTCTTATAGAATATTTGTATCTGCCAGAGTATAATTTTTTAATTAAAATTACAAATGATTAAACAATTTATTAACGAGCATGAAGTTTTTCAAACAAATCCTAATTTCAACATTAAAATTGTAAATTTAGAAACAAAATTTGACAAAGTAAAAGTAATTATTGTAGATGATTTTTATAAAAATCCAGACCTAGTTAGAGAATTAGCACTTTTAATTCCTCCTACTTGTAATGAAAGAATAACTTCAGATTTACCTGCAGGTAAAAATAGTGGTAGAATAAATGCTTTTTATTTGTTAGACTCTTTAGGGCCAGTATATGATAAAATTATAAAAGAAACTTTTCCAGAAGTTGTAAACCCAGAATTTGAAAAAACAGGCTGCAATGATCAAATAATTTCAAGTTTTACAAGAGCTACATTTATGGTTAATGTAATGACGTCTGAAAATTTACCTCCTAGAGTTCCACATATAGACAATCCTGATTTTAGAGCATTTGCTTCTACAATTTATTTAAACACTGAAGAAGAATGTGCTGGTGGCACTGCCTTTTATGCTTTAGATGATAAAATTATATCAGAATTTAACCATAATTTTTTAGATATACATGGAACAATAAAACCAACAAAGTTTGTTATTGAAGATGAAGGAGATTGGAAAAAAATACATTTAGTTGAAATGAAATATAACCGTATGATTTTATATCAGCAAAATATTTTCCATAGTGCATACATATATGACAAAATGTTTACCAACAACATATATAGATTAAACCAACAATTTTTTATATAAGTAATGAGAATAATCATAGTAGGCGGCGGAACTGCTGGATGGATGACTGCTGCATATCTTTCTAAGAATTTACCACGTACCCGAGTAACCGTAATTGATAAAGAACATGGAACACCTATCGGTGTGGGAGAAGGAACTGTTCTAGATTTTTTTGGTTTTATGAGAGATTGTGGTTTTGAATTTAATGATTGGTTCACCAATATAGATGCAACTTTTAAAGCTGGTATACTGTTTTCTAATTGGCAAAAAGAAGGATCAAAAATTTGGCACCCGTTTTTTGCTAATTTGCATCTTAACCATTTAAGTATGGATATTTGGGAAGTTTTAGCCTATAAAAATAATCTAGATTATAAGGATTATGCATGCATGTTGTACGATAGTGCAGTAAATCATAATTTAGTAGATTTACATGAGACAGGAATTTATTCATTTCATGTAGATGCAGGAAAATTAGTTACTTACATTCAAAATAGATGTTCTTCTAGTATAGAAGTTATAAAAAAAGAAGTAGTAACAGTAAACAAAAATATTAATGGAGAAATAACAAGTTTAGAATTAATAGATTGTAGCATTGAAAGTGCAGATCTATACGTTGATTGCACAGGATTTCAAAGTATTTTAAAAAAACAAAAAAAAGTTGAAATTGATAATAGATTATTTTGTAACACAGCAATTGCAGGACGTGTGAATTTTCAAAATTACGAACAAGAAGTTAGACCTTATGTTATTTGTGATGCTGTTGAACATGGTTGGATTTGGCAAATTCCAACGCAATCAAGGATAGGTTCAGGTTTAGTTTTTAACCGAGATGTTACAGATATTGATTTAGCAAAAGATTTTTTATGCAAATATTGGAATGGTAGGTTAAAAAAAGAAAATCTAAAGGTAATAGATTGGACTCCGTATTACATAGAAAATTTTTGGGAAAAAAATATTGTATCAATTGGCCTAAGTGCAGGATTTGTAGAACCATTAGAAAGCACTGGAATTAGTTTAATTATTAAAGGTGCTGTAGAATTAGAAAATAGACTTAGATTAGGATTAGTATTAGAAAATGATAAAACGTTATACAATACAATCATAAAAAATTATTTTGAAAATGTAATAGATTTTGTAAACATGCATTATTCTAACAGCACAAATACTGGAATATTTTGGGATTATGTAAGAGCAAAGTTTCAACCAAGTCCTACTCAAAAATTTATAGAAAAAATTATAAATGATTATAATTTTAGATATAGCATTTCAAGGAAATTTGACCCCAATAGCTTTACAATGTTTCAAGTTCCTAATTGGATTTGTTTGATGGTACAATACGGATTTCAATTAGTAAATGATGGAAATAAAGACATTCAATACTCTGCAGAACTTGCATTAGAAAAGTTTTATAAAGACGAACAAGTAAGAAAATATAGATGTACACCTCATACCAATCTAATAGAATACTACAAAAATAACGGCCAATGAAAATAGTAATAGTTGGCGGTGGAACAGCCGGGTGGTTAGCAGCATTAATTATTTCTAAAAAGCAACCAATTCATGATATTACAGTAATTGAATCGTCAAATATAGGTATTATAGGTGCTGGAGAAGGTAGTACAGGATCTTTAACAAATATTATTCAAAACATTACACACAATTACGGATGTAATGAAAATGATTTTGTAAACAGTTGTGATGTTACAGCAAAATTAGGAATTGAATTTGTTAATTGGAGGGGAGATAAAACAAGTTATGTAGCTCCTATTGACGGCTCAATAACAAGTTCGCAGGCATTTGATTATTCATTCGCTTATTGTTTAGCAGAGTATGGTCCAAAAAAAATGCATTATAGTTCAAAAGATGGAATTTTACTTGAACATAATAAAGATACATTATTCCAACCTGACGGACCTGCAGCTTATCATTTTGATGCGCACAAGGTAGGAAAATATTTTAAAAAGATTTGTGGGAGTTCTGTCAAACATAAGGACACAAAAGTATTAGATGTGTTATTAAATGAAAATGGTTTTGTAGAAAAATTAGTTCTAAGTAATAATGAAATTATAAGCGCAGATTTTTTTATTGATGCATCTGGATTTACACGTTTAATTGCTAACAAACTTGGTGTATCCTGGCATAGTTATAAAGATAAGTTACCTGTTGATAGAGCAATGCCATTCATAATAAAGTACAATGAAAAAGACACTATTAAACCAGTAACAAAAGCAGTAGCTCAAAAAAATGGGTGGATGTGGGAAATACCATTGGTTACTCGTAAAGGATGTGGCTATGTTTATTCTAGTGATTTTTTATCTGATGATAATGCTCAGCAAGAAATATCAGACTATTTTGGTAAGTCTATAGATCCAATTAAAGTTATTAAATTTGATTCTGGTAGACTTGACAAGTTATGGATCAAAAACTGTCTTTGTATTGGATTGTCAGCCGCTTTTGCAGAACCATTAGAAGCTACAAGTATCCATACTACAATATGTCAATTAGAAGATTTTTGTCAATACTTATCACCTAGTGTAATTGAAACGTGTGATGAACAAAATATTAAAAATTATAATTTACAACATACTTTTATGTATGATTTGTTAAAAGATTTTCTAATCTTACATTATCATGCTGGTAGATCTGATACTCAATTTTGGAAATATGTAAATCAAGAAAACATGTTGACAACGCAAGTACGTGAAATTATAGAAATTTGTAAAATTAGATTACCTAATTATGCTTCTTTTTTACCTATTTATGGTATAGCAGGTTGGCCTTTGTGGAGCTATATTCTAGCAGGAACCGGGAATTTACTACCATCTATAGCAAGAAAGGACATAAAAGAAAATCGTATGACAGAATGGAGTAAAATAAATATAGAAAATTTTATGGCGTTTACATACAATGAAATTAAAGAGTATCCTAATAATACCCAAACAGTAATAAAAAGAAGGTTAGTATAATGATTAATTTTTTTACTATATTTGGGGCGCCTAGTTGGAGGACTGATTTTTATTTTAACAATACGGAAGATATAATACAATATTGTAAAGATTATGAAAAACAAAACAAAAATTTTTCAAATTACTATCCTGTTGGAAGTTATACTAGTTTCGGTAGGTTAAACTTACTAGACGAAATACTTTTTACTGATTTCAAAAAATTTATTTTAGAGCAAACCACAATTTTACATAATGATATTGGATTAGACGATAATTTATCGATTGCATCGTCATGGTTCAATATAAATAGAATTTACAGTTATCACGAATCACATCATCATATACCACATCTATATAGCGGCGTTTATTACTTAAATTGTAAAGAAAATGATGCAAAAATATGTTTTCAAAATAAGACTGTAATAGAAAGCAGTTGGCCGTATAATTGCAAAAAAAAATTTCCTACAGAATTTAACACAACAGATTTAATTATCCAACCTACATCAGGAATGCTTTTAATATTTCCTAGTTATTTGTTACACAAAGTGGAACAACAAGAAGTAGAACAAGAAAGAATTTCAATATCATTTAATATAAACGCAATCCATGCATAATATTACAATTGGACTAGACCGAGATGGAACTATCTTACATGATATCAACAAGCCTATAAAATTTCCTAATGAAGTACGTCCTATAGATGGAAGCTTAGAAGCAATTAAGATGATTAGAGATAAAAATTATAACGTTGTAATTTTATCAAATCAACCAGGTATTCATACCAATGAAATATCTATATCAGATGTGCAGAATGTTCATCAAATTCTATTAGAAAAATTAGGTGCTGTTGGATGCACAAGTATAAGTGGAATATATTACAGTACTACATCGTTTAAGAAAGATATATATGCAAAACCAAATATTGGTATGTTTCAAAGAGCTGAACAAGAGTGTGGTTTAAAATTTAAAGGAGGAGCATTTGTGGGAGATCGTATTAGTGATTTAAGAGCAGCTCTGCGTGTAGGTGCACTACCAATTTTAGTAAAGACAGGACAAGGTTTAGGAACTGAAAAAATGTTAGGAAAATCTATGTACAAACAAATTAAAAATAAAACTACAATTGTTGATAATTTATACGAATTTGCAAATTCTTTACCATGGAACACATAATGGGTCCTCCAGGAAGTCAATTAAAGTTTTCAGAAGAAGGTCAAGACTTTTTTGTTTTAGATAGTTTAAGTTATAAAGAAAAGGGTTATTTTGTAGATATAGGAGCTGCTGACGGTATAACAGCTAATAATACTTTTTTACTTGAAAAATTTTACAAATGGAATGGAATTTGTGTAGATCCTAACCCATTTTTTTTACAATCATTACAAAACTGCAGAGATGTTTTTGTATCTAATCTATGTGTATACAATGAAACTGGAAAAATTTTACCTTTTAAATTTTGTGCAAATGAAAATTTATTTTATGGTTGGAATTTTAGAGCAAGCTTAGAAAAAGAAATTGATGTTATTGATGAAAATATTATAAAACATTTTTTAAAAATAAATGTTTTAACAATTTCACTTAATAACCTGTTAGAACTTTTTCAAAGCCCATTAGATATTGATTACATAAGCATAGATGTTGAAGGCAGTGAATATGCAATTTTAGAGAATTTTGATTTTGTAAAATATAATGTAAAATGCTTTACAATAGAAAATTCTAAAGATATAGAAAAAATAAAAAAATTACTTTTATCTCATAATTATAATTTTGTTGAATCTGAAAGCAAAACAGAATCTTGGTATTATAAGCTATAAACCTGCAACTCTTATTGTTTTACCCCAGAGCGTGTTATTAATTTTTTCTTCAAAATCTTTATAATTTTTTGCAGTAGTTTGAAAATTAGTTATTTCATTAACCATTTTAGCTTGTTCTTTGGTTAAATTAACATCTAATTGTAGATAATCTTTTAAACTTAATAACCAAATAGCGTGTTGCATTACTGAGGGATGAGCTTCTTCCCATTTGCCTTCACTATTTTTATCAAAATTAAATGTCGCATTATATTCAGGACATTCTTCTATTACATTTATTATTGGCGATATCCATTTGTCCTTATTATCTTCCCAAATTTTTGTTCGATAAAAATCTAAATTTTTATCTAAATCCCAAAATTTTGGTAAATTTTTTGAATTTTGATATTCTCCGCTAAAAGTTTTATCTTCAATATTATTTCCTACAGCACATAAATCATTCATAGACGTCATTGCCCACTTACAACCTTTACCGTCTAAAAATCCTATTGCTCCTACAATTGCGTTAAGGGTATGTATAAAATAAACACGTTCTTCCCAAAATTTATTAATCCAATTACGGTCGAAAATATTTTGATTATTTTTGTTAAAAATACTGCCACAAGTTTTCCATGAAGATATGTTTTTTCCTTTATCGTTAGTATTTGTTCGCATGTAATCATGCCGTAAATAACTAGTCCATTGTATTACAACTGTATCTGTAGGAGCAAAATTCATACAAGCATCACATTCGAAAAGCCTTTCTAGAATACCTCTATTACCTATTCCTGGACAACCCCAATTGTAGGCTTGTGAAAATTCTAACCCAAATAAATCTGCCCAAGTCGGCCAATTATATAATGTGAAACTACAGCCAAATGTAAAAAGTCTACTCATAATTTTCTTTTTTCATAGTCCTAATACACTCTAACATAAGTCTATGCGGAATTGTGTCACACATTAAAGTTCTCTGTTGTTCAAGTATATTTAATATTTCTAATTCGTCATTTTCATTTATAGTATTTTGATATTCTAGTTTTATTTTGTTTGTATTAAATAATTTTAAACCATTTAAAATTAAGATAAAATGTAATTCGTTAAACAAGCAATACGGAGAATAATCGTAAAAATCCGATCTGCTAGGTAATTTGTTTTTCCAAATTTCTAACAATGCTGATAATTTAGGAGATAAAATTAAATTTTGATTGATATCTCTCCAAAATGGTGTGTTAGTTTTTTTTGTTAGATAGTGTAAAGAAATAAAATCTCTTACATTTTCTAATATTTTTTCATTGATATTATTATACCGATTTATAACATATTCATTGTAATTAATTAGTGAACTAGAAAGTAAAAATGATTGTTCAATAGTTACACCAATTGACGAAGCTTCTAACGGTTCAACAAAACTAGAACTTAGTCCTATTGCACAGCAATTCTTTATCCACGGTTGTTTTACATATCCAGGATCAAAATTAAATTCTCTCCCAACATCAATGGAGTGCCCTAAAAAATTTTCAACTTCTGTTTTTGCATCCAACAACGTTGTAAATGAATTGTCAAATATATAACCATTGCCGTTTCTATCCATCAGCGGTATTTTAAACAACCATCCATTATCCATAGCTTGAGCTGTTGTCCACATATCAATTTTATCTTCAGCATCTGTTTGGAATGTAAATGCAGAATTTACTTTTAAATATGAACTCCAACTTTGCCAATTACATCCTAATTTGTTTAGTAAAAATTTTTTAAAACCAGATGCATCAATAAAAAAATCGCCGTAATAAACATTTGACGGACTTTCTAATTTTTCAATATTTCCATTATTATCTAAGATAACATTCTGTATATCATCATATATAACTTGAATACCTCTTTTTTTAGCTAAATTTTCAAAATAAGAATTTAATTTAAAATTATCAAAATGGAATTGTAATGTTGGTGAAACAGTTTTATCTTGTAAAAAATAAGTATTAACCTTGCTATTTAAAGCATGATCAGGTACAAATAAATGATTAGATAATTTATTTTTTATAAGGTGGGCATAAATGCAAGGATAACCATCTATAGAATAATTAAAACCATCACCTATACTTTGAAGAAAATTTTCTTGGTTCCAATTTTTAAACATTATTCCTGCTTTAAAAGTTGCACCACAATACCTTACAAGGTCAATGTAATCTATATCTACATAGTTTATAAATTTTGTAAAATTTTCAGTGCTGCCTTCTCCTACTCCTATAATATCAATTTTAGACGATTTAATAATTTGTATGTTCAGTGTAGGTATTTTTTTCTTTAAAACAAATGCAGAAATAAAACCACTTGTACCACCGCCTAAAATTACAATATTTTTTAAACTGTTCATATAAATATTTAATAAAAAAAACTTTAAGGAGAATATATAAATGGATTATCCAAAAAAGAGATTACCAACTAATGATCACAACACTAATTTAGTATGTTTATTTTGTGGTAAATCAGAAAAAGAAATTAACAATCAAATACAAAACCATGCGCCAGATTGCAAATATAGGATAAAGTATCAAGGATAAATTAATTTTCTTTTATGATATTATCTAACATCTTTCTAGTTTTATAAATTTGTTCTCTATGATATGTAAATAAATTTGGTCGTAAATCACCTACTGTTCTAATTCTGTGCGCTTGATCTAAATCAGCAATATATTCTTTTAATTTTTTCAATAAAAGATCGGCTTTATCTCTAGCTTTATCATTTTTTATTTGTCTAATTTTTATTTTATAAAAATTTAAATCTTGGATTATCCTATTAGTTTTTAGTAATATAGGTAACATTATTGAATAAATTTTTCTTGTAATAATATGTAAATATCTTCTTCGTTATTACTATCACTTACTTCGTTAATAGATCCATTGCTTGTAGTGCAACAAATTTGATGTGGTGTGAACGCAGGGATATCAATAGTTCCGCCTTCGTCTAAAGATGTTTCTTTAAAATCTCCGTTTGATAAATCAACAAATCTAATTTTAAACTTACCACTATTTACAAAAAAACTTTTGTTTTTATGCTTATGAAAAATCATATCTGTATTACTAATTTTATCAAAAACAAAAATTTTTCCAGTGTAAGTTTTTTGCATTGCCCAATGTAGTTCATACCCCCATTCAGTTTTTTTCACAGAGTTCGTCATTGTTTTTTTCTAATAATTGTATTAAATTTATTACTGTTTGTAATTTTGCTTGATTAATTTTTGTATTTAATGTGTTTCGTAACCCAGGATGTAAAGGCTTTGGCCACATAGAAAGTTTTACCCAAGCATATCCATCATGTTCTTGATTTAAAATAGGTAAAAATTCATTCTTAACTATACACAAATATGTATGGAACAAAAAATAATCATCATTACTAACAAATGTTTCTAAAGGTATAGATTTAATAATATCAATGCAGCCTATTTCTTCTTTTATTTCTCTAACAAGCCCTGTCCACGGTGTTTCACTAGCCTCATTAGTTCCGCCTGCAAGTCCCCATAAATTACCATTCTTACCTTGTGCTCTATGGAGGAATAAAAATCTTTGGCTATTTTTTGCATATAATAATGCCCCACTACAAACAATTTTCTTCATACAGTAGTTATATCAAAATTGGATACGCCAACTGCCATTTGGATACTCTCCTTCATAAGATAATACCCACTCGTTGTTTATAAATTTGTATTGGACATTTGTATTAAGATTTGTAGTATAAATAGGATCTCCAACATGTTCACTTGCATCAAAAACAATTACCCATTTAATTCCGTCCCATTCAACTATATCATTTATGTCAGCATAAAAATCTGTGTTATCATTGTTTTTCCATCCGTTAGGGCCATTAGTATTGTCTAAATCTCCTAATGGACTATCTAAGAGTATCAATCGTAATCCGGCAAATTTTAGATTTTCTGGATTTGTTTTTGTAGGATCTATGATAAAATCTATTTTGGTTTTATAACCTGTTGGACCAGATATAATTGAATCTGTCGGCAAAGAATCAATATCCCACGTTACAAAAAGTTCTTCTGCATTTTTTGGATTTATCAACACGGTACCAATAATATCATTTTCGTATACAGTTTGATATAATCTAATTTCCGTAATATTATCTACATACTGTTCTGGATAATTTAAAAAGTATTCTATCCAACTAAAACTATTACTAGGTTTTGTTTTATCTAATAATTTTATTGTAGTTCCAAGGACAAGTAAGTCAAAATTCCCTACAGTAGTTGCTACAACTGAATCAACTAAGTCCTTAGATGCAGTTAGGTCTCCATATTCTACAATTTCATTTCCATTTTCATCTATAACAATTTTATGTACTGCGTCAGACTTAAATCGATTTTCTGAATATGCTAATAATTCAGGCATAGTTAGATTTAAATCTACATTATTTGCACTCTCATTAAATATACTTGTGATTATTTGATGAATTATTCCAAGCTTTTTTACCTTAACAGGCATAGAAATATAGATAGGTGTAGACAATGTTAAAGATGCAATATCTATTTCACTTTCTGTACTAGCGCCTATACTTCTACTACTAAAATTTATTTGATCTAAATTTAGAACAGATAAACTTGTCCAATCAATAAAATTATCTGTAGTTTGGATTTCTAAACTAGGATTGAACAGCATTAAAATTTGTTCAAGTATTTGTAATTTTTGATCTGTATTACTAGACCAAATATCTACATTCACAGATAACGTATAGGGACTTGGCATTAATTTTTCTACAGTATAGCCTTTGCCTTTTTTATTATTGTATTCTTTTGTTGCTGAATCATATTCTCGTTCAACTAAATTTGTTTTTCTAACAAATGTACTGTCACTCGTTCTTTGCCTATCCATTTCTAAGTTCGTTATGTAAACAGACATTTTAGGAACACTTAAAATTTTTAATTCTGAATTATCTTTTAGAATACTTCCTACTTGCCTAGCCAAATCTCCATAAACTACAGGAATTTTCTTTATATTTCCATCTATATCTTTGTGAGAAAAATTACTAAAGACCCTAACAATCTGTGTAATATATCTTCTTATTTGACCATCATAAAAATGTAACATACTTACTATCCTTTAGACATTATCAGGTTTTGCACGTAAAGCTTGACTGAGGCTTTGCCGTTCATCAAATGTCTCATCTCCTATTGTTGTCTGATTTGTATTATTCACAAAACTTGTTCTGTGCGTTTGCCTATCATCTGAATTACTTAATGTCATTCTGTTTACATCTTCTATTTTTCTCCACTGGTAACCATCAAATCTAAACAACCGTTGTGGTTTTGTATCTGTACGTAAGAAATAATCACCTTCTATACTTCCGTCCGGGAATTCAATACCATATCCAAAATATTCTCCATTTGGTGGTATACCATCGCCAGTTATATATCCAATATATCCATTTCTTTCTGGGGTTTGCATTATACGATCAGCTAATTCATTTACTGTGCTTGCATCCAATGTTGTTATATCAGCAGTGACAATGTTTACACTACCATCTTCTTTTCTCGCAACAGTAAATAAATGAGATACATCATATCCAGACAATTTAGCATTAATTTCTGCTTGAGCAACAACAGCGTCGTTTATTTGCATGTCCGTTTCATATGTTGATAACAAGTCTCTTAAACTACCTGCTGCAGGAGCTTCTTCATCCATTGGAAGATCTAATATATCTTTAAATTCTTGACTATCTACAATTTGTTTACATTTTAATCTGTATAAATGTGGGTACCATGTAGGACTATATCCTTCTGCAGCTCTACTTATTTCTTCAACAACATAATAACTTTTTAAAGCTACTTGGAAGTCATTTGCGGCATACTCATCTTTCATATGTGGTAATTCAATTACATCTCCGCTCATAATTTTCCTACCAATGGTTTTGACTGTACTGTTGATATGAACTGTCAAAAATATTGTATCATTACTTAGGAATAATCCAAATTGGCTTAAATTAAAATCTATATCTTGTACATTATAAATACCTCGAATTCTATAGATGTTTTCATCGTATTTTCTATCGCGATTTTCTAAAAATAACAAATCTTGTATATTTGTTTCTTTCACTGCATCATAATGTGGTACATCATTTGTACTTTCTTCTAAGATTGGATTTTTTGGACCAAGATATTTGTGTAAATGTAAATCGGTCCCTCCAATTGTAAACATTTCTAAAATTCTATTATCAATAAAATTGTAATCATTACCTTTTGTTGGTTTGTATAAAGATATTCTAGGCATATTGTATTTATCGTCGATAAATACAATAGGAGACATAAAAATATGACTGAATTAGCTACATTAAGACAAGAAGTTTACGATTACATTCACAACATGTTAGGTGGGGGAATGGTAGATGTAGAGCTTGATCCTATACATTATGAAACTGCTTTAGACAAGGCTTTATCAAGATATAGGCAACGTACTGAAAATAGCACAGAAGAAAGTTATTTTTTTATGCCAACAATTGTAGATCAAAACACTTATACCCTTCCAAAAGAAATTTTAGAGGTAAGACGCATATTTAGACGAAGTATAGGATCTAGAACAGGCGGTGGTGACGGTGGCAGTATATTTGAGCCATTTAACTTAGCGTATACAAATACCTATTTACTTGCAAGTTCTAATTTAGGAGGTTTGGCAACCTATGATTTTTTTAGCCAATTCCAAGAACTTGTAGGCAGGATGTTTGGATCTTTCATAGAATTCAATTGGAATAGGACACGCCACGTCTTAACAATACTACAACGTCCTAGGGCAGAAGAAACATTATTACTTGAGTGTTACAATTACCGACCAGATGATCAATTACTTTTAGATTACATGGCAAAATCTTGGATAAGAGATTATGCATTAGCTATAAGTAAGATGATGTTAGGAGAAGCAAGAAGTAAATTTGCAACTATAGCAGGACCGCAAGGTGGAGGACAACTTAATGGTGATGCACTAAAAGCAGAAGCACAGGCAGAGATGGAAAAATTAGAACAAGAAATTTCCACTGCAGTAGCAGGCGGTACTGGATATGGATTTATCATAGGCTAAAAATCAGGTACTAAATCGCCTTGTTTCCATTTTACACCTTCTCTATGTAAAATACGTTGACAATTGGCACAAATTGTTTTTAGATTATTTCTTTTACAGTTACTTAAATTTCCATCTATATGATAAACGTTAAATTGTTCTGTGTAAAAACTTGTAAATTTACATTTTTCACAAAAATTTTTTTTTATATATCCGCTTAATTGCCATTTAGGTATTCCTACACCTACGCTTGATGCTTTCAAACAGGTATCACATTTTTTCCTATAATATATTTTATTATTTTTTTTATAGTTAATAGCCGCTGGTCGAAATCCGCAAATACATAAAGGTCGCATACAATATTTACCATACCTTTTCTATACCTTTTTCGCCTGGTTATCCAACTCAATTTTTATCAAATGCAACTAAATACTATTAATAGAATTAGCCTAATAGGAGAAAAACATGGCACTAGTATCACCAGGAGTAGAAGTAAAAGTTGTTGACGAAAGTTTTTATATACCAGCGCAACAAGGAACAGTTCCGGCACTGTTTATTGCAACTGCAAGTAACAAGCCTAATGGAGCAGGTACTGGAACTGCATCTGGAACATTAAATGCAAATGCAGGAATACCTTATTTAATTACATCACAACGAGATTTAGTTGATACATTTGGAGATCCTTCATTCCAAATTGATAACAACAACAACCCAATACATGCAAGCGAATTAAACGAATACGGGTTGCAAGCAGCATACTCATATCTAGGAATAGCCAATGCTGCATGGGTCGTAAGAGCAGACGTTGATTTAAGTCAAATTGAAGCAAGTTCTACAGCACCTGGATCTGATCCAACCGATGGTGCTTATTGGTTAGATACCAGCACTACAATTTGGGGTGTTCAAGAATGGAATGGATCTAGTATATTAAACGGCGGACAGAACTTTACATACAAAAAAGTAATTGTTATTACTGACGATTCACAAACTGAAAATACAGGAAGTGTTGAAACAAATGGATTTGCAGGCGTAATACCTTCTAAAGGCGTTGGCAGTGTAGGCTCGTATGCTGTTGTTGCAACCTCTACTTTAAATAAAACATTTTATAGGAATAGTACAGGCAATTGGGTATTAGTAGGAAGTGGTGCATGGAGTAAAAGTTGGCCTACAGTAAAGGGTAGCGAAGTATTTACGATAGCAGGAACCCAAGCAGCATCATTTACTATTACTGTAACAAGCGTAGAGGCTCATGTTTTATCAGCAGATCCTCAGCAAATTAATATAACCACTGGAGACACTGCCGAAGACGTTGCTACAACTATTAATACAGTGTTTTCTTTAACTCCAGTTGTATCGGCTGCTGCTGTAAACGGTAAATTAGAAATTTATTTTAACAGTTATTGGAATGACCAAGAATGGACTACTATGGCAATAGCCAGCACTGCATCTGCTGATATAGATCCGGAAGCAGATATTGGGTTTACAGATGGTGCTTATTATCCACCAAAACTGCAAATTTCTAAGCATACAGATATTCCAGAGTATAAACTTGCCGATACAAGTCCTCGTCCAAGTGGTAGCGCATGGGTAAAAATTACAGAACCTAATAAAGGAATTAAATTAGATTTAAAAGTTTGGAATGATGCTGTAAAATTATGGGACTCACAAACAGTTAACGTTTACACATCAAACGCACAAGCCTTGTATAATTTAGATATTTCAGGAGGCGGGTCAAATTTAAAAATGACTGACATTTATATGCAAACCGATGTGTCAGCTGGAGCATTGCCAACAGCGATACATAAATTAATGAAAAGAATGGACACTGGTGCTACAACCATTACTAGCAATATTGTGATAGATGGCTCAATCGGCGCTGGTGCAAAATCATTTACAGTTCAGTCGACTAATAATGGCACTGCTAATTTTAGCGATATAATCACAGTAACTTCAACATATAATGGATTATCAACAGATTCGGCACTATTAGTTGGAGCAATAAATGATGCAAATATTCCAAATGTTACAGCTACCGTTACAAGCAATAACCAGATAATTATAAATCATTCTACAGGCGGAGAAATTAAATTTGTAGATACTGACAGTGTTTTAGCATCAGTAGGGTTTTCTGTATATGTTGACGAAGCTAATGGTACGCCCAATTTATATTATCAGCAAGGTTACAATAATGCAATGTATTTACAAGCAAGTTTGTGGAATGTGCTGACTTACGTAGCAACAGATAATCAACCAATAGGCGCAACACAAGAAGGCCAATTATGGTATACCTCAGTTGTAGACGAAATAGATATCTTAGTTCATAATGGTTCTGAGTTTGTAGGACTATTGTATAACGGAGGTGCTGTAGGTGCTGCAAGTCCTTATTATAATGTAGACACTGCTTTGCAAACAGATCCAGCAGGACCTATTGTTTCAGCAACTATGCCATTGTTACAAAGTGACAATACAGCACTTGTTACTGGTGACCTTTGGGTTGACACTTCAGATATTGATAATTATCCTAAACTTTATAAATTTAATGCAGCAAGAACAGATCTACCTTTGGTAAAAAGATGGTTTGAATTAGACCTTTCAGATCAAACAACTGAAGAAGGTGTATTATTTGCTGATGCAAGATATAATACTGCCGGTAGCAATAGCGACGAACCAGGAGATATAAAAGATTTATTATCAAGTGATTTTGTTGATCCAGATAGTCCTGATCCTAGCTTATATCCAAAAGGAATGCTATTAGTTAACACAAGACGTAGTGGATTTAATGTAAAAAAATATCAAACATCTTATATTGATACTGCAGAAAAAAATATTAGATATAACGATGAATCAATGAGTAACTATGCACCTGCTAGATGGACAACAGAGTCAGGAAATCAAGAGGACGGATCAGGTACTTTCGGTCGTCATGCTCAAAGAAAAGTAGTAGTGCAAAGATTACAAGCTGAAGTTAATAGTAACCAAGATATAAGAGATGACGAGTCTAGATTATTTAATTTATTAAGTTGTCCTGGTTATCCAGAACTTACTAATGAATTAATATCGTTAAACTATGATAGAAATTTGTCCGCATTTATTATTGCTGACACACCGTTTAGATTAGAACCCAATGGCACTGTGTTAAATAATTGGGCTACAAATGTAAATTTAGCAGTAGAAGACAACATCAACGGAGCTGTAACTTCTGATCCGTATGTTGCAATGTACTACCCAAGCGGATTTACAAGTGACAATTTTGGAAATAATGTTGTTGTACCTGCTAGTCATATGATGCTCCGTACTTTAGCCCTAAGTGATCAAATATCTTATCCATGGTTTGCTCCTGCTGGTGTAAGGCGAGGAACAATTACAAACGCTAGTTCAACAGGTTATATAACTGACGAAGGAGAGTTTAAAGCAATTGCACTCAATGAAGGTTTACGAGACATATTGTATACAAACAATGTAAATCCAATAACATTCGTAACTGGAGCAGGACTTATTACTTATGGTCAAAAAACTAGACAACTAACTCCTAGTGCTTTAGATAGAATCAATGTTGCTAGATTAATTATCTATTTAAGAGGAGTGTTAAAAGTTGCAACAAAACCTTATTTATTTGAGCCAAATGATCAACAAACAAGAGACGAAGTTAAAGCAGCTATAGAAACAATTTTCATAGAACTTGTTGCACTTAGAGGTATATATGATTATTTAATTGTTTGCGATACTAGCAACAATACACCTGCTAGAATTGACCGAGGAGAGTTATATATTGATATAGCAATTGAACCGGTAAAAGCTTTAGAATTTATATATATTCCTTTACGGATTAAAAATACTGGCGAAATTTCAGGTTTATAATAGGATAAATATTGTAAATAGGAGATTTTATGTCTAGTCTAAATAATTTTGGTGTTATTATAGGTGGAACTCAAGGTGATACTAGTGGATCTGTAAATGCCTTATTAATGCCAAAATTACAATATCGTTTTCGAGTTATAGTAGAAACATTTGGCGCCACTATTTCAAAAAGACAAGAGTTTACTAAACAGGTAATTGATGTACAAAAACCAAGTGTAAGTTTTGAGAAAATTACACTTGATATGTATAACTCAAGAGTTTATCTTGCTGGAAAACATAATTGGGAACCAATAACAATTAACCTGCTAGATGATGCAGACAAAAATATCCAGCAGTTAGTAGGAGAACAATTACAAAAGCAATTTGATTTTTATGAGCAATCAAGTGCAGCAGCAGGTGGAGATTACAAATTTACAACTGTTATAAATGTTTTAGACGGTGGAAAAGGTAATGGTGATAATGCTTATCATAAACCAAATGAACTAGAAGCTTTTACTTTAATGGGATGTTGGATAGAAAGTGCCAGCTATAATTCGTTAAATTATGCTGAATCTGGACCACAAACTATTACTTTAACTATATGTTACGATAATGCTGTACAAACAGATGAGAAGCGGGCAGGTGCAGGAATAGGCGCTGCATTCAGTAGTGCAATTAACAGCTTTAGTTCAGGAGGTAGTATACTTAGTACAGGTGCAGGAGCACCTGAACTTCCACCTCCCGACGCAGCAGATCCAATTGTAATCCCAAGTACTACTTCGTGATTATATTATAAAATTTATTTAAGGAGATAATAAATGCCAACAGCAAGTTTAAACAATTTTGGAGTTGTAGGAGTAGGTGATAATGACGGCGCATTACTTATGCCTAAACTTCAGTACAGATTTCGAGTTACATTAAATAAGTTTGGTAGTGAAAATGCAGATTCCACTTCTTTAACCCAACAAGTAATCGATGTTTCAAAACCTAATTTAAGTTTTGATGATATTACATTAGATACTTATAATTCAAGAATTTATCTAGCTGGAAAATCCACATGGGAACCGATTACTTTAAACATTAGAGATGATGTAACTAACGCAGTCCAAAATGTAGTCGGTGAACAAATACAAAAGCAATTTGATTTTTTCGAGCAATCAAGTGCTGCGGCTGGAAGTGATTATAAGTTTGATATGAAGATAGAAATTTTAGACGGTGGAAATTCTTCATCAGGAGGATACCACGATGTAGCTGTAATAGAATCCTTTGCATTGGTTGGGTGCTACATTCAAAGCGCAAACTACAATTCATTGAACTATGCTGAGTCAGCAGCAAATACTATTTCTTTGACCATCAGATATGACAATGCATTGCAATCCGCGCATGATAATACTCCGGGTATAGGTAAGAAACTTACTCCAATAACAAGTGGCTCTACTTCAACAGCTTAACCTGAAAGGATAATATGGATGTATTAGGTTACTTAAAAGGAGTAGCAGAAAGTGCGTTAAATCCTAAAGGAAACTTGGGAGATGCACGACATGCTGATAAGACGTTTGTAAAAAATACTTATAGGCTTGCTCCCAAAACCAAATTTCTATATCATGTTGCTTTTACTTTCTCTCCTGCATTGAGAGAAACACTTCCTACTTGGGATACAAAAAAACATGATTTAGAAAGTGGGTTGTTAGTTAAAAATGCCCAATTACCTACTTTTACATCAAATGTAGAAACAAAAAAAAAGTATAATAGAACTAAGCATATTCAAACGGGAATAACCTATAATCCAGTAACAATTAATTTCCATGACGACAATCAAGGAATAATAAGTGGAATGCTTGAAGCATATTATCGATATTACTTTCTAGATGGTAACTATGATGTAAAACCAGAAGCTTATAATAAATTGTATGGAGCAAGGGATAGTACCTACCAAAATAGTAAACGAAATACGGACCTGTTTGGTTATCACAGAGGTGTTACAAACCCTTTCTTTACCAACATTCAAATGAGCCAACTTACTCGACAAACTTATACAACTTTTACTTTAGTTAATCCTATAATAACAGAATTAGGATATGGTTCTGTTGATGCATCTGCTGGTGCAGAAACTAATGAGTTAAGTATTACTGTATCTTATGAAACAGTATGGATGGAGAGAGGCGGAATACAAGAAGGACAAATACCAAAAGGATTTGGTCAAGTACCACATTACGATTATTTACCAAGTCCATTATCTTTAGCAGGTGGAGGGACTGCAAGTTTTGGAGCTGTTTTATCTGGAGGCGTAGACTTATTTGATTACGCTACAACAGGACAAGGATTTAAAAATCCTTTACAAGCTGCCCTAGCAGGTATAAATTTGGCTCGAAATGTACAAAATCTAGATCCTAATTCTTTAGGACAAGAATTACAAGGTTTTGCAGAAGGGACAGCAGCAGATTTTATTGAAAATTCAGTAAGTGGTGTTCCAAATGCACAATTTCCATCATTATAAGGTTACAAATGTCTAGTCTACCTACAAAAACAACATCAACTGACCGTAAAGTAGTACAATTTTTTGACTCTTATTTTTCAAAACCGCTAGAATTTGCTGCTAGCGACTTTGATGCTACAGTAGGATTTTTTACACAACGAAATTTTGAAGAAAGTGCGGCTAGAACAATTAGCCAGGTCCTTCTTAATCAAGCAAAGTTAGAAGGAGTAAAAATATTTCAACTTTTAGACACCTTAAAGCTTTTACCTAACAATCAACTAAGTTTTATTATAACAAAAATATTGAACAGTAGTAGAGATAAGACATCACAATTAGGTTATCAATCTCCTGTAACTGATAAATTATTTGAATTACGAAATATAAATGATCCTATTATGACAGGAATAAATGAATTTATTGTACCTGACGAAGAAGAAATTATTAATAAAAATTACGTAAATTTTGACTACGTAGAACCAGGATATGTAGAATAATGGCTATAATACTAAGATTAAACAAAAACGAAGCACTTACCTTTGAAGAACTTGATGGAAATTTTGCCGACTTAAATTCTCGCACAATTAATTTAGAAAATGCACAAAACAATTGGAACACTGCTTATACTTGGGGTAATCATGCTTTGGCTGGTTACTTAACTTTTTACCAAGAAACAGATCCTGTTTTTGAAGCAAGCGCAGCAAGTGAAATATCGACACAAAATATTAATAATTGGTCAACAGCTTACAACTGGGGTAATCATGCCAATGCAGGCTATCTTACTACCTTACCTGATATAAGTTTAGGATCATTACAAGATGTTGATCTTACAAATAGTCCTGACACCAACCAATTGTTAAGATGGAATGGAACAGCTTGGGTAGCATCTACATTTGCCTACACAGAAACTGATCCAGTTTTTACCCAAAGTCCTGCAGCAGGAATTGGAAATACTGAAATTTCTAATTGGAATACTGCTTACGGATGGGGAGATCACTCAACTGCTGGATATTTAACGACAGCTACTGCGGTATCTATTTCTGATACAGCCCCTGTTACTCCTGCTAACGGCGATCTTTGGTGGGACAGTGTAACAGGTATTTTGAAAATTTTCTATAATGATCCAGATGGAGATCAATGGGTAGATGCAGTTCCACAGGCTAATTCAAATTCAACAGCTTTACAAGCAGGAGATAATGTAAGTGATCTTACAAATGATGCAGGTTATTTAACTACTGTTCCTGGAAACGAAACTTATTTAAAATTTGGCACAAGTACATCTTTTAATCCTGGGAACGCTCAAGTAACTGTTGGAAATGTATTTCAACAGGAAGTTGGAGGAGATATTGAAATTTCACTGACCGTAACAACAGGTTTTACAAAAACACTTGTAACTTTAGATGCTGTAATTTGGAATGTAACAGATTCACTTACAGAATCTCAAGTTGCGTTAGAAAGACAAATTAATACTGGAAGTTGGACACTACTACGACAACTAATATTTCCAGTAACAAATACATACTATGGGAATTCTATGTTCCAACTGTTAGATACTCACGGAGCATCTGCAGGTGATACCGTAAAATATCGTATACGTAATTCAATGGACGTGAATTACAGCAGCGAAAGCTTAAGATTAGTAACTGGAATGTGTGGCGATACCATAGGCATTAAGGAGATACAATAATGGCAATAAATTTTCCTAACTCGCCTGCTTTGAATGATACGCATGTAGTTGGAGATACAACTTGGACATGGAACGGAACGAGTTGGACTTCTACAGGAACTGCATATACTTTACCTATTGCAACTAATACTGTTTTAGGTGGTGTAAAGCAAGGAACAAATATAACAATAGATGTAAATGGTGTAATAAGTGCAACCGCAACTGGAGATGTTACAAAAGCAGCAAGTTCAACTGATAATGCTATTGTACGGTTTGATGGCACAACTGGTGATACACTGCAAAATTCTGCTATAACAATCGACGATACTGGTAATCTAATAACAACTGGCCAATTATGGTATTCAAACGTTTTTGCAGATTATAACACCTTAGAGACTACAGTAGATGCAAGCACATATCATGGTATGTTTGCCCACGCTCATTCTGAAGGACATGCGTATTTTGCTCATAGCGGCAACTGGAAACAAATATTAGATACTGATACAGTATTAAACGATTTGTCTGATACAAATATCAATACAGTTCAAAGTGGACAATTCCTAAAATGGAGTGGTACACAATGGATAAACGATGACTTTTCAACATCAGGATCATTAAGCTTCAGCTCACTTGAAACATCAGGAACTGGTACTATAACTTTAGATAGTGCAAGTACCTTAACATTGAATTCTGCCGACGGAACTAGAGTAACTGGCGGTGCTTTTAGACCACCTGTTTTAACTACTACAGAAAGAAATGATTTAACTGCAGGCAATGGTGATATTATATACAATGTAACCGACAACAAATTCCAAGGTTACGAAAATGGTGCTTGGGTAAACTTAATATAAGAAAATTATGGAAAAAGAATACACAGTAATAGCAAACACTAGAGAAGACTTGCCCGAACTAGAAGAAGAGATTACTGCTAGTAGCGGAGCAGGCCCTATTCCTAATCGCTCAGTAGACGTTGCTAACCCACGTCCTGGTTCACGTATACAAACACACTTTATGCTTACAGATGAAGAAGCAGAAGCTCTACGTGCAGACCCTAGAGTACGTGCAGTAGAGATACCGCCAGAGCAACGTGATGATATTAGTATTGGATTAAATGCTTATCAACAAGGAACATTCCAAAGAGGCAGCGGAGTGAATAGTGCTTATGTAAATTGGGGACTAAGACGCTGCATAGAAGAAACAAATACATACAATAATGGCACAACCATTTCAGGCGATTACGAGTATGCAATTGACGGCACAGGTGTTGACGTAGTAATACAAGACAGTGGCATTGAAGCAAATCATCCTGAATGGAATGACTATAACGGTGTTAGTCGTTTACAACAAATTGATTGGTACACTGCTAGTGGCCTAGCAGGAACACAGAGTGCTAACCACTACAGAGACTTCGACGGACACGGAACACACGTAGCAAGTACAGCCGCAGGATTAAAATACGGATGGGCTAAGGGTGCTCATGTGTACTCACAGAAACTAGGCGGACTTGAAGGTGCAGGTGATAGTGGAACAGGCATTCCTTTAGCAGATGCATTTGATACTATACGTCTTTGGCACAATGCTAAAACTAACGGGCGTCCAACTGTAGTTAATATGAGCTGGGGCTACGGTGCTACAGCATCAGGCAATCCTACAAGTGGCGTATATAGAGGCACTGCGTGGACTTGGGGTGTTGACTATACAGACAGAGCAGTACTAATGGCTGCAACAGGTGTAAGTGACACAATTGAACGTGTTTACGGTATTGTTAATCCTGCATTAAATTATTTTAGAGTTCCGTCAAGAGTTGCTTCAGTAGATGCTGAAGTTGAAGATATGATCTTAGACGGTATACACGTTTGCATTGCAGCAGGCAATGATTGGCACAAAGCAGACATAAGTGGAGGACCGGATTATAATAACACTGTGTTATTTTCTGTTATAGGTACTAGAAGCTACCATCAAGGATCAAGCCCACGTTCACAAAATGCATTTATGGTTGGTAACATTGATTCAACACAAATATTTGATACAACATACAAAGATAAAACTGCATTTCCATCTAGTAGAGGACCAAGTGTTAATATATGGGCACCTGGTTCTAACATACTTGCTGGCACATCTAACATCAATGACTACACAACTGTTTCAGATCCTACTGATAACAATTATGTAATAACAAGTATTAGCGGAACATCAATGGCTAGTCCTCAAGTATGTGGAGTAATTGCACAACACCTACAGGTATTCCCTAATCTAACTCCTGCAGAAATGCAAGATAGAATTTTTAATGACGCTAAGAGTGTGCTATACACAACGGGTTCAGATATAGACTATGAACTTATAGATGAAAGTCTAATGGGAGCAAGTAATAGGATGTTGTATTCTAGATACGGGCGACAACCATTAAACGTAACTACAAATAGTAAATTTACATTAGGTAATACTACATTTACACCTGATGGACCTACCTATTCAGTTGTTCCGGTTGCAAATAATGTAGATGAAGGTAGTAGTTTAACATTTAATGTAACAACTACTAATATTTCAGATTCAACAACTCTTTATTGGCAAGTTATACCAACTAATGATTTTGTAGTTTCGAGCGGTAATTTTACAATAACATCAAATGCAGGATCATTTACAGTTACTCCTACTGCAGACACGACTACTGAAGGTGCAGAAACGTTTTATGCTGTAATTTACAATGACAGTATAGGTGGTACTCAGGTTGCAGAATCAGGTACTGTAACTATAAATGATACAAGTCAAGCTCCAGTATTGTCATACGATTCATTTACTGCAAATTTAAGTGATGTAAATGAAGGAGGAACTGTTACCTTTACAGTCAACACATCAAATGTAATTAACGGAACAACTATAGGGTATACAGTCTCTGGTATAAGTGCAAGTGATCTAAGCAGCGGATCAATGACTGGTAATATTACAATTAACAGCAATACAGGTTCTGTATCATTTACATTAGACAATGATGTTACAACAGAAGGTAGTGAAACACTTACTGTAACACTAGACGCAACAGATAGTGCAGGTACAAGCACCGGTGGATTAAGTGATAGTGTAACAGTAAATGATACAAGTCAAACACCTGGGCCTAGTTATGATTCGTTAACATCTTCTGCAAGTTCAATCAACGAAGGAGATACAGTAACATTTACAGTATCTACATCAAATGTAATTAACGGAACAACGATAGGGTATACAGTCTCTGGTATAAGTGCAAGTGATCTAAGCAGCGGATCATTAACAGGAGATATCACTATAAACAGTAATACAGGCTCTGTATCATTTACATTAGACAATGATGTTACAACAGAAGGTAACGAAACTTTAACTTTGACCTTAGCAGCAACAGATAGTGCAAGCACAGCTACAGGGAGTTTAAATAGATCAGTTACTATTATTGATACAAGCCAAGCACCGACTCCTACGTATGATGTATCACCTGCTGCAAATAACGTTAACGAAGGTAGTAGTTTAACATTTAATGTAACAACTACAAATGTTTCAAACGGTACAACACTATACTGGACAGTAACAAATGCTGGAGACTTTGGCACTTCAAGCGGAAGTTTTACTATAAACTCAGATGCAGGTTCTTTTTCAGTTACACCGACTGCAGATACAACTACAGAAGGTGCAGAAACATTCCAAGCACAAATAAGGACAGGTAGTACAAGTGGAACAATAGTAGACACCAGCACAAGTGTAACTATAAATGACACAAGCCAAACTCCTGCATTTAATCCCGATTATACAATCACAGTCACAAACAGTGGCAATAACTATTTGTTTACAGGTAGTGACAGATCAGGTAGTTATTCAAACACATCACAGCCTGCATTGAGTTTTAACAGCGGCGATAAAGTAAGGTTTTCTGTTAGTGCATCAAGTCATCCATTTTATATTAAAACTTCACAAAGCACAGGCACAGGTAATCAAGTATCTGGAGCAACAGGTCAAGGAGCAACTATGGGTAATGTAGATTGGACAACAGCAACTGATGGACCAGGAACATATGGATATCAATGTTCTATTCACTTTGGTATGTGGAATACAATAACAATATCTTAAAATGGCACGTTTTGCACAAGGTAGATTCCGCTGTAAAAATCCAGAAAAATACATAGGTGGTAGTACACCTTTGTATAGGAGTAGCTGGGAGTTTACTATGATGCGTTTCTGTGACGAACATCCTAGCATAACGCAATGGGTATCAGAAGGTATAAAAATTCCCTATATCAATCCATTAACTGGTAAGCCTACAATTTATGTTCCTGATTTTTTAATCCAATTTAGCGACAAGACTGGCAAAGTTAGAACAGAACTTATAGAAATTAAACCTGCGAGTCAAACTCTTAAGGAAAAAACTGGGCGTAGTAGGAATAATCAAGCACACTATATTTTAAATCAGGCTAAATGGGCTGCTGCAAAAATGTGGTGCAAAAAGCAAGGAATTATTTTTAGAGTAATTACTGAAAATGACATTTTTCATTATGGCGCAAGGAGGTAATAATAAATAGTAATTATTAGAGAATTTGTCATGACAAAAAAATTAGAAGATTTGCTAAACTTACCAGAATCAAAAGATATAATTAACCAAGACGACAAGCAACAAAAAAAACCAAAAAAAACCCATATTCCAACTGAAACCCTAGAACAATTACAAGAATATGATAAGATTGCAGCAGCATTACCTAGTGTAAAAGGTTTAGGAGATATAGGAGATGCAGAACTAGATGAAGTTAGTGAAAAATCTATGGCAGCATATGATGACTTAATGGATTTAGGTATGAACGTAGAAGCAAGATTTAGTGGTCGAATTTTCGAAGTTGCTGGCCAAATGTTAAAAGTTAATCTAGATAGCAAAGTAGCAAAATTAGATAAAAAGTTAAAAATGGTCGAGTTACAATTAAAGAAAGAAAAATTAGATAAAGAAGCTAATCCAGAGCAAAATATTATTCAAGGCGAAGGAGTCTTAGTTACAGATCGTAACAGCCTGTTAGAAAAACTAAAAAATATGGATAAATAGATAAAACTAGGATTATTGCAATGAAATCACTTAAAGAATTTTTAACCGAATCGAAAAAAACTTATAAATTTAAAATTAGAGCTGCTGGAGAACTACCAGAAGGTTTTGTTGATAAGCTTGAAACTGCTCTTAACAAGTACGAAGTTGTTAGCTTTTCCAAAGGCAAAACAACTCCTATTACTGAAAGACCATTAGACTTTCCTCAATTGACCAACTGCGAAGTTACAACTTTTGATGCAGAAGTAGGATATCCAACTACAAGTCATGTGTTAGAAAGTTATCTAACACTTAATACTGATTATCCTGCGAGTCATTTGCGAGTACGTGGCGAAAATGACGAAACAGAAAAGTATCAAGAAGAAAAAGAACCTACACAATACGAAACACTGCTTACTAAAGAAGAACTCGGCGGAGAATCTGCACAGGATCAAGTTGGACAAAATAGGGTTATGGATCTGTTAAAAGAATTAGAAACTGCAAAAAAAGAAAACGAATATGATCCGACTAAAGGAATCGCAAAGGAAAAATAATCTATGAAGGATCTACGAAAAGTTGCAAAGCCTTCTAAGGATAATTGGAAATTGTGGGTAAACATCGGCAACGATCTAATTGATGAATATGAAGAAATATTAGGCTTATCCGAACCAGAAATTGACGATACTGGATATAGAGATAAAATTAGAGATAAAATTAGAGATTCTATAACAAGTGTCAAAGATATGTTTGCTTTGTTAGAGGCTGAATCTGCTTTTAAGAAACGACAAAAACGTAAAGATTTAGATGATCGTTGGAATTACTGGAAAAAGGTAATTATACAGGCTAATAAAACTGTTCCCGGACCTGCTAGAGATGCATTCAAAAATATTATTCGTAGAAGAGATAAAATTTATTTTGCAGCAACAGATTCTTCTGATCCAGCATTAGGAGGATCAAGTGGATTTGATCCAGGAACAAAATCTACAGGAACATTTACAGGTAATGCTGATGATGTTGAACAAGATGCGATCGCCACAGATTTAGAAAATTTACCTAAGCAAAGTGGCATGGGTATGCAGAGTCAAATTGATCCTAGCAACAGAGTATCAAAAGATCAAAAAGACCGTGACGGTCACCTTGAAAGGATTAAGAACATTGTATATGTCCTAGATAAAAACAATCTTAAAAAAGCTATATCTAAAGGTAGAGCAGAAGTAGAAGATTTTTTGCTTACAGACCGATTACCAACAAAAGAAATACGAAAATATACTACAAAATATTATGCATTAGTTGCAGAAAAATTTGGTTTGCAAGGATTATTATTTAAAGGTAATATATATTTTGCAGATGGGTCAAGCACAAAGGCAGATCCAAATGACGAAACCCATAAAGAAATAGCTCAAGCACAATATGAATTAGGAGCACTTGATAATAGAGATGCAGACCAATACGTAGATATGTATGGCTTAAAAGATCTACCTTCTCAAAGCGGCATGGCACAACAGATGCAAGCTGGATCAAAAGGTTTTAAGAGAGACGAAGTTGAATGGAATGGAAAACCTGTACCTGCTCTTAACAAGTACAATTGGAAACAATGGATTGAATTAGGTAATGGATTATTAACTAGATATGTAGCATTCAAAGATAAATCCGGAAATGAATCAGTCGCTTACAAGAATACTCTAACTATTGCTGAGAGTATAAGATCTTATCTAAACACGTTAACTGAAAAAACAGAAATGTCTGATCAAGACAAGGCAAACTGGAAACTACTGCAACAGCAATTTGCAAAAGTAAAAAAAGAATTACCTCCTGAAGCACTAAAAGCTTACAGAGATTTAGAACTTAAAAAACGTGATTACGATATATCAGGTATAGATAGTGGTCCGTTCGATGATAATAGAGATTTTGGTAAAGATAGATATGATGCTAAACAAAAAGAAACCTATGGCGACTTTTATGATATAATCCAATCTGTCCTTAAAAATACAAACTTGCAAACAATCAAAGCAGCTGAACAAAAAATTGAAAAAATGAACAAGGAGGTTAGAAACCTGCCAGTTTTACATTCAACAATGAAAGCGCAAATGTATGGATCTATTGCTAAAAGACTTGGGTGGAAAGGTATATTTAACCTAGATGGCAAGACAGTAACTTTTGCTGAAACAACTCCAAGACAGCCTAACTTTTTTGGGGATCTATCAGATATGGATAAAAGATTATTCATGAATGGTGAGCATGTAACGAAAGATGTAACTGCAGTAGAAAAAGATGCAGATATGAAAAAAATTGCATACAAGCAATTTAGATTAGGATTTTTACCTAATGCTGTAATTCCTAAATTTATTAATAAACTTAATTCTGCAGATCCTAATAGCGAAGAAAAAACTGCAACAGGCGGTGCCCTTCCAAAAGTAACACTTAAAGGTAAGATGCATCTTAATAAAGAATTGCCTCCTTTAAGTTCTAAAACAGTAGAAGATTATAAAAAAGTTTATAGAAAGATCTTGCGTCGATACACAGCTGGTACAGGAAAAGGCAGGAGTTATAGCAAAGTTCCCGAATCAACTCCAGCAAACAGTATAAGACAAATATTAAATATCCTAAGTGAAGCTGGAGCAAAAATGTCCAGCGCAGATATAGAAGATTTGACAGCAATTGAACAAGCATTTAAAGATGCAGAAAAAAGGAAATTAATTACGCCACAAGAAGTTGCAGATTTTGCACCTTTAATATCAAGTAAAGAGCAATTAACAAATCAGCTTAAATATGATCCTAAAAAACAAGGTAATACACCTGATACATTAAAGAAAGCAATGGCGATTAAAGCTCCAGGTAGCGATACAAATTATGGTGTATTTAACGATCAAGTAATGGCTGTTATAAATAATCCTTCACCTGAGAATTTAATAAAACAAGCCGAGGCAGCAGCAGCAATGGATTTAGATGGGTTTGACACAGACCGAATGAAATTTAGCGCATTTTACGGACATGTAGCGAAAGCTATGGGATTGACAGGGTTGATCACTCATAGAAACTCATTTATGAATAGTCCTATGGTTGTTTCTTCAAAAGCAAGGAAAACTGACTTCAGTAATAAAATGCCAGATATGTTACCATTTGGCGAGTACAGTGTTGAAGCAGTTGATTTTGACAATCCGCAACACAAAGCAGTTGCACAAGCTCAACTTAATAAAAACTTATTACCTGCTTCTATACAAATGAGTAGCACTAATACAGTTGATGATGTATACAAAAGATTTGGTATCACAAAGCAAGAACCACAAGAACCTGAAAAAAGAGGTGATGTAAGTCCAACGGTTAAGAGTGGAGAAGAGGGTAAACCTTCAGAACCAACTGATCTAGACGCAGCAGATGCATTGCAAGCAGCCGGGCAAGCAACTACTGATACCGGTCAAACTACACCGACTAGCGGTCGGTCAGATCGACCCTCAGCTGATGGCAGACAGGCAGCAAGTAAAGTAGGTAGTGTGTTTGGTAAAAAGTTTGGACAACAACGCAGAACAGATAAATTACATTATGAAAGATTTATACCGTTGCCAACAGAAATTAACAATTTGCTAAAGCTGCCGCAATCAAGGACATATTATGTTGATAGAATAAGAGATAGTGAAAGTAATGCTGGAGCAAATATAAGCGATACTTTGAATATTGTTAGCGAAAAGACTGCCAATGGTGGATCTTACAAAATTGCACGTCAAATATCAAAAGATATGAGCCAAGCCGCTTATAAAGCAATTATTGATATGCTGAAAAGTAGGAATTTACAATTCATTGATCAAGCTCAAGCAGATAAGTTTGCACAATTTAAAGCAACTAATGCAGAGCTAGACGCAAACAAGGGTGACCCAGGTGAAACACGTGACTTATGGACCGGCTCTTCTTTTGGTGATGCTGCATTAGCTAAAAAGAAAGCTGAACGAGAACGTAAATTTAATCATGACGTAGCAAGTCATAATCAAGGCGGCGGACAAGGTGGAAACAGGCTAGGATCTGCGGTGGGCACAGGCAAAACCCCAGGCGAAGCTGTATATTATGATATCATAAATTCAGGCGGACAGATGAGGCAAAAAGTATGGGCCGAATTCGATGCAAATGGTACAGAAGTTAGAAGAGGACAAGAGGGTCAAGAATACAAAGGTGATCTTCCTCAAAAACAAGAATACCGGAATAGACAAGAAGCTGGAACTGCAAGTCATTTACAAGGCGGCGGACAAGGTGGAAACAATCTAGGAGCAGGTCAAGGTACAAGACCAGCATACTACACTGGACCTCTACAAGGGGGCAGGTTTAAAATACATAGCGCAGATGGGAAGGTGATTAAGACTGTAGGTGAGCGGCCAACAGGTTTACCTACGTTAAGTCAATACAACGCAACAGACAGGGTAGTTCCGGCAGATAGTGACACAGAGCGGGAGCGGGTAAACAAGATAGACCAATTCCACAGCGAACTTGGACAACAAAAACAAACATCTACAGTAAATGACAAGGTTGGAAAAATTCCTGTACAAAATCAAGATGCAAATAAAGTTAATGACGCTCCGGATTCATCGGTGCAGTCTGCTGCAAACAAACGTCCGGAAGGACCACTTAAAGATGTGATTAATAAAGCAAAAGACGAGCTATCTAGTAGTGGGAAAGAAGATTATGAGCAGTACCAAAAAAATCTAAGAAAGAAAGACAATTCAAGTACTGATTTTACAAGATTATTAAAGAACGCAGGTTTATTGAAAGAGTTTTATTAAGAGGAAAAACAATGTTAAAAGAAGCAAGTATGAATATATCAATGACTGGAAACACCAGCAGCGAAGTTTTAGAATTAATGGCAATTCTAAAAAACGCAGGGCTAGACACTGCCCATCTTGTAACAGACATGGATATTAATCAACCAATGCCTGACGAAGGTGATCATATGTGTCCTGCTTGTGCTGCAGCCCACAGCATGGATACACCGTGTGGAGAAGCAGTAGAAGAAGAATATGCTAATTCTCCAGACGAAGAATATCAAGATGATTCATACATGTTGCAAGATTTATCTGGTGGCTTAAATAGGAAAAAAGACAAAGGTGCGTTACGAGCTAAAGATCCTGCTATAACATATGAGCAAAAATTAAAAGCACAGTTAAAAAAAAACTTATATGAAAAATACGAAAAATTAGATGAGTTTGGTTTGGATGACTTGAAGTCAGGCTGGAATAAAGCTAAAGATACTGTTTCTGGCTGGTTCAGTGGTGGAGATGATACACAACAGCAACCACAAACTACGCAAACAAAAACAGCAGCTAAACCTACGGCAAAGAAACAGAAAACGGCAAAGAAACAGAAAAAGGACCCTGCAGCACAGCTTGATGCACAGATTGCAAAGGTAAAAAAGCAGCCTGATACTTATAAAGCAACAATGAATTATGGAACTGGTAGCACAGTTGAGTTTAATAAAGAACAAATGATAAAATATTTAGAGCAACAGAGAGATCATTTTAAAGGTGGCGGCGATCAATTTGGCTTAATTGACAAAGAGAATGAATTTATAAAAAATGCTCAAAGTGTTGGATCTGCAAACAAAGGGGATAAAGATGCAGAAAAACAAGATCAATCCCAAGCGCAGAAGGTTTCTGCTACAGACGATAATACTCAACAAACAGCACCTGAACCAGCAGCACCTGAACCAGCAGCAGCAGAACCAGCAGCACCTGAAGAACCAGCAGCAGCAGAACCAGCAGCACCTGAAGAACCAGCAGCACCTGAAGAACCAGCAGCAGCAGCAGAACCAGCAGCAGACAATCAACAACAAACACCGCCTACAGATAATACACAAGCAGCTACTGGGGACCCAGAATTAAGTGGAGGTACAACTAATCCGCAAGCAGGGCCACCTCCTACTCCAACAGCTAATCAACAAGCACCTGACTCAGGCGGTCCAGGCGACGGCTGGATGGCTAATGCGGATACTGATGTAAGAAATAAAAATAACAACGTAGGCGCAAAACCAGCAGGTGGACAAGCACCAGCAGGACAAGCAGGACAAGCAGCACCTAAAGCACCAGCAGGACAAGCAGGACAAGCAGCACCTAAAGTACCAGCAGGTGGACAACCAAGGCCAAAGAATGTTAGCCAAGCACGACAACAGGCACGACTAAGAGCTACTAAAGCAGCACCTAAAGCACAAGCGGGACAAGCAGCAGGAAATAAAGCAGCGGATAGAGGAAAAGCTGCCGCAGCCGCAATTAAAGCTGCAGGAAATCAAGGAAATGCTGCTCAAAATGTACCTCAAGAAGTTATGAATGTTACAAAACAAGCTATAGATGCTTTGCAAAAACATGGAATGTCCGCTGGCAATATCATAAACTTAATTTCAAGTTTCGCTAAATAAAAAATGAGTAAATCCTTAGACGGTGTAATAACTAAAAAAGCAAACCAAACAGAAACTTTTACAAACGAACAAATTGAGGATTTAATGAAATGTATGGATCCTCAAGATGGATACCTGTACTTCTCTAAAAATTTTGCATATATTCAACATCCTGTAAAAGGCAAATTAAAATTTGATCCTTTTGAATACCAAGTTAGACTTTTCGATACATACCACAAATATCGATTTAATATTAATATGTTGCCAAGACAAACAGGTAAAACTACTTGTGCAGCAATCTATTTAACATGGTTTGCAATGTTTAATCCTGATCAAACTATTTTGATTGCAGCTCACAAATACACAGGCGCACAAGAAATTATGCAAAGGGTTAGATATGTTTATGAAATGTGTCCGGATTATATTAGAGCAGGGGTTACTAGTTATAATAAAGGTAGCATCGAATTTGAAAATGGATCTCGCATCGTAAGTGCTACTACAACAGATAACACTGGTAGAGGTATGAGTATATCCTTACTTTATTGTGATGAGTTTGCGTTTGTTGCCCCAAACATTGCAGAAGAATTTTGGACTAGTATATCACCAACACTTGCCACTGGTGGTCGTGCAATTATCACCAGTACACCAAACTCAGACGAAGATACATTTGCAACAATTTGGAAACAAGCAGAACAAAAGTATGACGATCATGGAAATGAACAAGAATTAGGATTAAATGGTTTCCATAGTTTTACAGTACATTGGGATGAGCATCCAGATCGTGATGAAGAATGGCGCGAAGCTGAAATGGGACGGATTGGCGAAGAACGTTTCCGCAGAGAATATGGTTGTGAATTTTTAGTTTATGATGAAACGCTCATAAATAGCATGACACTTGCCACAATGGAAGCATCACAGGTTATTGTTAATATGGGTCAGACTCGTTGGTATGATAAAATAAAACCTGATGCAACATATGTAGTAGGCTTAGATCCTAGTATGGGAACGGGCGGAGATTATGCAGCTATCCAAATTATAGAATTACCTACCTATAAACAAGTAGGCGAATGGCGGCATAATACAACTGCAATACCAGGACAAATTCGTGTATTAAAAGATATTTGTGACTACATTGCAAGTCATACAAAAAGTGCAACAAATATATACTGGAGCGTAGAAAACAACGCTATTGGAGAAGCTGCATTATTGGTAATTAATGATTTTGGAGAAGAAAACATTCCTGGACTATTTATAAGTGAGCCTATACGGAAAGGTCATGTAAGGAAGTTTAGGAAAGGATTTAATACAACACATAGCAGTAAATTAACAGCGTGTAGTAAATTAAAAGTAATGATTGAAAATAATAAATTACAAATTACAAGTGCTCCGTTAATCAGCGAGTTAAAAAACTTTGTTGCTGTAGGGACCACTTATAGAGGAAAATTAGAAGAAACAGACGATTTAGTAAGCTCAATGTTGTTATGTCTACGTATTATTAGTATATTACGAGATTGGGATCCACGTATATATAATTCATTCAAAACCATGGACGAAGAGGAAGATTATCAGGCACCGATGCCTATCTTTGTAAGCACCAACTATTGATAAATACAATTATGGAAAAGAACATTAATTTTATAGGCGAAGAGCTATTTAACAAAGTTAGAGGAAAATTTCCCAGTGTTACACTAGGTGACGAAGAAGGAAATGTAACCAACGAACCAAAAGAAGCTAGATTTTTTGATTTTGATTTTACAGAAAATGGTGACAGTTTGGGCAAAGTAAGTATAGCTCTTGACGAAAAAAGTTTGAACATTATGTATGCACAAAATTTTGTAGAAGGGCAAGATGCAACTACAAAGAAAAATTGGTATGCATTTTTAAGAGAATTAAGAAACTTTTCAAAAAAGAGATTATTAACTTTTGATGTAAGAGACATAACAAAAAGTAATTTAAATAGAAGAGATTATCAATTTTTAGCTAAAAACGCCGGAGAAGGAGCAATGACAGAATCACGACTTTATGGAACTAGTAAAACTAGTTATCAAGATATAGGTGCTGCTAGATTAAGCATCAAACATTCACAACCAGTTAATAATAATCTAGCAAGTGGCCGCACACAACATATTCAAAACATATATGTAGAAAATGCAGAAGGTGAAAGATTTAAATATCCAATTAAGCATTTAAACGGCGCACGAGCAATGGCAAGACACGTCTCCGAAGGCGGTACAATGCACGACGATTTTGGTAAGCATATTGTAAGTCTTAGCGAAGAATTAGGTAAACTTAAAAAGTTTAAAAACTATGTCAGCAGATCAAGTGTAATGGCAGAAGGATTATCTGAGTATGCAGACATTGTTATTGAGCGAATTGCAACTGTAAAGAAAACTATTGAAAGTATCCAAAAAGAAAATCGATACAAAGAAATGGTAGAAAATTTCATCAACGAAGATCTACAAGAAGTTCCACAAGATGTCGCAGAAAATTGGATTGATCAGCTAACCATTAAACAATTTAATGAGGAACTACAAGAAGTCTTTCCTTACATTTATAAATTGATTAGTGAGAAACAAGCTGAAAAAATTACGCCTGATAATATTATTGATGAAGTAAATGACGAAGAGGTAGAGGAAACAGAAAAAGAAGAAGATACTTTTCATGAATTTGAAGAATGGGCAGATGATATAGTAGATAATGCCCTTTCAGAAGATGATCTTAAGCCTAAGCAAAGTGTACCAGTAACAGAATTTATTTTAAGCATGTATGATAGAGAAACAGGCCAATTTCCAAAAGGAGAAACTGCTGTATTAACTGCTGTAGAAAAAGATTATGGCGAAAATTTAATCAATCCAGCCAAGCAATTCATCGAAGCTATTAATCAAAAGTTTAGAGAATACAATGGGTATGATACAGATGCTGACGGTGTATTGATGGATGATGATGTAGAAGAAAGATTAATTGATCCTAAACCAAAAAGTGATAGACGATATTTTGTAGTTCCTAACATGGAAGATTATTATGACATACAGAATGACAGACGATTTGCCGGTTACATAGAAGTTGCTGATGAAAATTCAGAAGTCATGGTATTGCCTAATTCTGCGTTCCATAAATTAAAAATGATGTATGGCAATAAAATACACGAAGTTGATCCGCAATTCACAAAGACCTACGAAAACGATGTAGACGAATCCGGTTTACAATATCATATTGGTAAAAAGAAATATGGCAAAGATGGCATGAAAGCTCTTGCCCAAGCAGGAAGAGATGGTGCCAATCAAGAAGAGCTTGGTAGAATTAAAGATAAGTACAGTACAGAAGCACAAGATATTCTGAAGCTTGCTGGAATAGCATAAAAGGAAATTATGAAATTATTTTTTACTGTAGCGGCTGCAACTATTTTACTCGCAGCTTGTACTACACCACACAGAGAACACCATATGTCACGAATGCATAATCATGATCATTGCAATTCATGGCAACATCATGATCATGACGATCAGCACGGTGGATCATACTGGCATACACACTGCACAGATGATCACAAATAATCTATCAAATCAATAATTTAATTATTGACATTTGATAAATACTCGTGTAGCATATATGTTTGTGCTACACATTTAAGGCAACAGCTAAGGCACATTTAACAATTTATAGAAAGGCATATTATGGCAACTTTAGCAGAAATTCGAGCAAAACTCAAAGAACAAGAATCAAGACAAGGTGGAAACACATCCGGTGGTGATAACGGTATCTATCCCTTTTGGAACATGGCAGAGGGTACTACTGCATCTCTTAGGTTCCTTCCAGACGGTGACAACAACAATACTTTTTTCTGGCGAGAGAGATTAATGATTAAACTTCCTTTTGCAGGTGTAAAAGGAGAAACCGATAGTAAGCCAGTACAGGTGCAAATTCCTTGTATGGAAATGTACGGTGAGAGCTGTGCTATCCTAAATGAGGTACGTGGCTGGTTTAAAGATCCTAGCCTAGAAGAAATGGGTCGCAAGTATTGGAAAAAGCGTTCATATCTTTTCCAAGGCTTTGTAAACGATGATCCGTTGAAAGAAGAAACTGTACCAGAAAATCCAATCCGCAGATTTATTATTGGTCCTCAAATTTTCCAGATTATTAAGCAAGCATTAATGGATCCGGATATGGAAGAATTGCCAACTGATTACACAAGTGGTATTGACTTCCGTCTTAATAAGACATCTAAAGGTGGATTTGCCGATTATTCAACTAGTAATTGGGCACGTAGAGAGCGGCCACTAAACGACAAAGAAATGCATGCAATTAATTCATTTGGGTTATTTAATCTAAATGATTTCCTTCCTAAGAAACCAACTGATGTTGAAATAAAAATCATGCAGCAGATGTTTGAAGCTAGTGTCGACGGAGAAGCATATGACAGTGAACGATGGAGTCAATACTTCCGTCCAGCAGGCATGTCAGCAATGACTGGAGATCCTAATACTAGTGCAAATTCTACTCCTGTTACGACTACAGTAGTTGAAACAAAAGAAGAAATTGTTACAGTAATCGAACCTGTAGTAGCAGAAACTAGTGCAGGTGGAGATAACGCAAAAGACATCCTTGCAATGATCCGAGCAAGACAAGCAGACTAATACACTATGAGCAAGGAACATAATGTTTCTTGCATTCTGACTTTTTAAGGCACAATTATGGCAAAAGCATTTGATCCAAGTAAATTTAGAACACAATTAACAAAATCTATCACTGGCATGAGTGCTGGTTTTAATGATCCAACTGATTGGATATCAACTGGCAACTATGCTCTAAACTATCTCATTTCAGGTGATTTTCACAAAGGCATTCCACTAGGTAAAGTTAGTGTATTTGCAGGTGAATCTGGTGCAGGTAAAAGTTATATCTGTGCAGGTAACATTGTAAAAGCAGCACAAGACCAAGACATTTTTGTCGTGCTAATTGACAGTGAGAACGCACTTGACGAAGACTGGCTTAGGAATTTAAACGTTGATACGAGTGAAAAAAAGCTACTAAAACTTAACATGAGTATGATTGATGATGTAGCTAAAACTATCTCAGTCTTTATTGACGACTACAAAAATCTTGAAGGAGAAGACAAACCTAAAGTATTGTTTGTTATTGACAGCTTAGGTATGTTACTGACGCCAACTGATGTTGATCAATTTGGCAAGGGTGATCTTAAAGGTGATATGGGCAGGAAACCTAAGGCACTTACAGCTCTTGTAAGGAATTGTGTTAATATGTTTGGCAGTCATAATGTAGGACTTGTAGCAACTAATCATACATACGCAAGCCAGGACATGTTTGATCCAGATGACAAGATTTCAGGAGGACAAGGTTTTATCTATGCAAGTAGTATTGTAGTTGCAATGAAAAAACTCAAACTAAAAGAAGACGAGGACGGTAACAAAACCTCAGAAGTACAAGGCATCCGTGCAGCTTGTAAGGTAATGAAAACACGTTATGCAAAACCATTTGAAGGAGTACAGGTAAAGATTCCTTATGAAACAGGTATGAATCCTTACAGTGGCCTTGTTGACTTATTTGAAAAACAAGGTCATCTTGTTAAAGATGGAAATAGATTACGATATATTGACAGTGAAGGAAATGAACATAAGGAATATCGTAAAAATTGGACTGGCGAACTGTTAGATATGGTTATGCAAGACTATCCAAAAAAACAAAAAGATATAAATACTCCATCTATGGAAGAGGAGATTATAGAAGATGACGGAACAACAGATAGTTGAAATTTGGAGTTTATTTCGAGAACATTGCGACAAGAAACAGTTAACAGTTGCAGCAGAACACTTTGTAGAATTACTTGCAGATTTTGGAACGACAGAAGATGCAATGAAAAATTCATTAGGAAATTGCAGTACACTTGATATTGCAATTTCTTATTATTTAGACATAGGCGAGGATGAAGAATATTAAAAGGTTAAATGGGTTGGTATAGTGAAGTTGCAAGAGATATTAGCAAGATTCCAGATGCTATATTGCATTTTGAAACTGAGTTAAGAGATGCAAAACTTGAATGTAAGGTTAAAGGCAATGTTGAAAAGCTTGCTAGTGAACTTCCTGGAATAGTTGAACATAGATTTAACCAATTGCAAGAAATAGAAGCTATATTAAACTATTTGAATATCGAGTTAAGAAAACTAAGAAGTTCTTTTTTTAAAAAATATTTAGAAAATTATCAACGTGCTTTATCAAGCCGAGATGTTGATAAGTACGTAGACGGCGAAGCAGATGTAGTTGATTTTGAAAAAATAGTAAATGAGTTTGCTTTGTTGCGTAATAAGTGGTTAGGAATCCTAAAAGGTTTAGATCAGAAACAATGGCAAATTACTAACATTGTTAAGTTACGAGTTGCAGGTATGGAAGACGCAAGTTTATAATTATGGAACAATACCAAGATATTTGGATTAAAGGTGCAGTAACTCCTGGTATAAGAGAGTGCGCTGCGAGATATCCTGCCATAAAAAAAGTTTTAGAACAATACAAAAGGCCATTTACTGTTTTAGATATAGGTGCAAATTTAGGTTATTTCAGTTTTAGGATAGCAGAAGATTTTCCTGAGGCTACCTGTGTTTTAATAGAAAGTAAATACGGTAAGCAACTAACACAATTAGGAAAAGATAATGAAAGTAATAATGTCATTATTTTAAATAATACAGTTACTGCCGATAAACTGGTAAATTTATCTGAGTGCGAACACTTTGATGTAGTCCTGTGTTTAAATATAATACATCATCTAGATAATCCAACTAGTAGTATAGCTGCGATTGAAAAATTAGGAGAAACAGTAATTATAGAAACGCCTAGTCCAAATGATAAAGGAGCTTGCGGGCAGACAAAATTAACAGAAATATATTCACATGTTGAAAAAAATTATTCTAAAATAGGATCATTTTCTCGACATACTTCTAAGAGTAAATCTTTAATGGCTGTGAAAAAATTTAACAATCCTACATTAGAAAAGGCATATTGGGATGCATCAACCAAAAGGAAAAATTATTTAGAAAATTTAGTGATAGAATCTAATTATAAAACAAAAATTTATAATAACAAAAAAAGTACAAAGATTGAAAAAAGAAATTGGATTCCTGGCATTAATTTAAGGACATATCAATACCTAAATGGTACGTATCCTTCTAAAGATTTTATTTGCAGACAAATAGAAAATTTAGATTTTTCTAATCACAACGATATTGCACCATGGAATATAATAATAACTGGAAACGATTTATCTTTAATTGATTTTGCAGATCCAAAACAAAAAGATTTACCGGTTAATAATTTAAATAACAAAAAAAACATAATTGCAGAATTGAAAGCAAGCAACATAGAAAGTGTAAAAAAATATAAAGTTAAAAAATGATTAACATTTTTATCGGGTATGATCCAAGAGAAGATGTTGCATATAAAGTATGTAAACACAGTATTATAAAAAGAACTCCGGATGCAATCATACAACCTTTAATAAAAAAAGATCTTGAAGCAGAAAATTATTACACCCGCTCTATAGATAAATTAGCTTCTACTGAATTTACATTTACTCGTTTCCTTGTACCTGCATTAATGGATTACAAAGGTTGGGCATTATTTATTGATTGTGACATGTTGTTACAATCTGACATAACAGAATTATTTAAATTAGCAGATGATCAGTATGCAGTAATGGTTGTGAAACATGCATTCCATCCAACACATACAGTGAAAATGGATGGCAGAATCCAATCTAGGTATCCTAGGAAAAATTGGTCAAGTGTTATGCTGTTTAATTGCGGACATCCTAGTAACAAAATCCTAACTAAAGATTTAGTAAATGACGAAACAAAAGATGGTGCATACTTCCATAGATTTAGTTGGCTAGAAGATAAAGAAATAGGAACATTACATCATGAATGGAATTACTTAGTTGGGCATCATTATCTACATGACGGTCCGCCTAAACTAATACATTACACTGAAGGGGGGCCTTGGTTTAAAAATTATTTCATGCAACATCTTTCAGTTGAATGGAGAGATGAATACAAAGATATGACTGGAAAAGATTTTTTGCTAGAAGACACAATTGATTATCAAGTATGAAATTACAATTTATAACTAGTGTTTCTAAAGACTATTGGTATAACACCGCACAACATCTAATACCTAATTGGAGGCTACCTGGAGATCTTTTAATCTATATTGATTACCCTGAAGGCGAAGTAGATTGGTTGACAGATATTAAATTTAATAAAAGATTACTACACGTTCCTTGTTTGCATGCATATGATGAATTAGATCTAACAACAAAGGTAAGAAAGTTTTGGGGGAAAGCATGCGCTCAGATACATGCAGTTAAAAATCGTTCTGAAGACACAAGGGTTATATGGTTAGATGCTGATGTTGAACAAATTAAGCCTATTCCTGCTGATTATTTTAATACGAGTTTCAAACATGAATTAGCATTGATGCGTAGTAATTATGTGCAAAAAGATTGTTTTGAAACTGGCCTTGTAATTTTTAACCAAGAACATGAAAAGTTAAATGTTGTTATAAAAAAATACGAAAAATTTTGGTATGAATCTCTTGACAAGGTTAATAAACCGTATGATGCTTATGTGCTAGGAGCAGTAGCAACTGAAAGACGATTTACAAACTTAGTTGAGAAATATTGTGATAATAAAGATGCCTTTGCAAACTCTAGATTTAAAGATTTTTTTATACATCATATAAACAAAGAAAATAAAAGAATATTTAAAGATAATAAATTATGAAAGTTGTAGGTTATTTAGGAGGAATACCTTCACCACATAAAAACTTACATAAAACCAAATTAATCAGCTCTATAATCGAAGGAGTCAATAAAACTGGAGACATAGGGATATTGCACCAACATAAATCTCTTATTTATAGCGATATAGGTTTAATCCAAGGTTGGGTTCATGCAGATAGTAAACAAGTTCCGCATTTAAATCTTCGTAGACAAGTTATTGCTAATACACACAACAAGCATACTCTAATAATAGATAGTAATTTGTTTAATTATAAAGTAGGTTTGCTGCATAAAATGCAATACACACGATTTAGTTTAGATAATATTTTTCCTACACAAGGTTATTATTTCGATTCTATTGTTAAGCCTGATAGATGGAGCAAAATTAGTAAAAATCTTAATTTAACATTAAAGCCATATAGGAAAACAGGATCACATATTTTAGTGTGTACTCAAAGGAATGGAGGATGGTCTATGAAAGGGTTGCCTGTATTCAGTTGGCTTGTTGATATTTTAAATCAATTACAAAAACTTTCAGACAGACCAATTGTTGTTAGAACACATCCAGGTGACAAAAAATCTCGTTTATATACTGATAAAATACGATTCCCGAATGTAACTATTAGTAAAAAACAAAGCATATGTGAAGATTTTTTAGATGCATGGGCTGTAGTTACTTACAACAGTAGTCCTGGCGTTGCAGCAGCAATAGAAGGTTTACCTTGCTTTATCACAGATCCTAATCCAAAAGACAGCCAAGCGTATGATATAGGCAATTATTCATTACAAGATATAGAAAATCCATTGCTAAAAAATAGAGAAAATTGGGTAGAAAAAATTGCGATGTCTCATTGGAATCTAGATGAAACTGCATCAGGAGAAGCTTGGCAACATTTTAAAACATGTTTGGAAAGTATAAAATGAATAATATTTGTTGGTTTACTGGTTTGAGTTTTCAATATTATAATAGAGTCGGTAAGCATTCTTTAAAAAGATGGGATTTACTTGACGAAGATAAAATAATTTTTACAGAACCAAATTTTCCTTTAAAGTTAGATTATTTAACTATTGATTTAGATGCAGCGTACAAGGAGATTGATCGAGCCGTAATGCAAAAAATTATCAATACTAAAGGCCATAAATATTTTAAATTTTTTAAAAAAGCACTTACAGTTTATTATGGGCTGAAAACTTTAAGTAAAAAATATGAGTTTTTAATTTGGCTCGATGCAGATGTTTATATTAAAGAAAAATTTGATGTAAAAAACTTTTTACCTAACCAAAATCAATTGTATTCGAGTATTTTGAAAACTAGGGATTTACCTGATTCTGGTTGGTTAGCAGTTAACACAAAGCATGATCTTTTTCTTAAATTTATTTCAGATTATATAAACTATTATTTTAACGATAAAATTTTTACATTACCTCACCCCTGGGATGCATATATTTTACAAGATTACAGTAAAAATATACCATGGCGCAATCTTTGGCTAAACAGGGTAAGAATTAAAGATGATAAAACTTGTGGATTTTATGATACTGAACTAGAACCGTTCTTAGTACATTATTGGGGAGACAGGAAAAAAAATTTACCGCCAATAACCAATCCTAGTTAAACTTACCTTTCCGTCTTCAGCAACCAATGCTCTTCCCATTATGTAATTATGGATTTGGATACTTACTATTAATTTATTAATACAATTATCTGCTGGCAAATATGTATTCTTATAAGTTTCTACAAGTTTTTTAGCTCCACAAGGCTTTAAAGCATAACCACAAGCACCTGGCATTGATGATCTATTATAATATATGGCTCGAGGATTTCCAGTAGGATTTTTAAGTAAATGTTGGAAATATCTACTTTTTGCTGGATGTCCCAATACTAGTATTAAAACATCTTGCCATTCTACTGGTATAAAAGGCCGTGTCAGCACATTGTCATCTTCCATTATTATAATAGGTTTATCTAATTCAGCACATTTTTTCCATAAGAAAAAATGGCTATAAAAGCAACCTATTAGGCCAGGACTTTTCATTTTTTCTTTAGATTTATTATCTACTCTAGTTCCTTTAAATCCTATTGGATGAACCTGCCTATTTTCTTTTTGTAAAAGTGCAACTCCATCTGGGCCATAGATTCCGTTAAATAATGTAGAAGGCATATTTAAATCTGTCAATTGCTTTTGTAGATTTGTAGCTGTTCTAACAGACTCCTTAACATTTGGTAAATGTATTATATATGTGTCTATCGTTTCCAATATTTTTCTGGCCTTTTAGTAATTAAATCCGATCGCTTACTTTTTTGTAATCTTTTTCTATCACCTTTTAAATGATCAATCCATTTTCCAAGAACAGTATTGATTAGAGGGTGACCTCCTCCTCCTGTACTTGCCTGCTTTAACACCATGTCTTTAGTATAATCGTGCATGTCTGGATACATTTGTTTAAACTTATCTAATACATGGCCAAATACATAACTATCATGCCATTCTTCTAATTTAAAAATTCCTATGTTAGCATTCTCATACATGTATCTAAAATTTGCAACAAATTGTCTACATTTTGCATCCGATACCTTTAATCCGTAAAATCCACACTCAGGCCATGTTGCAGATGCTTTTCCCCTACCTACATATGTTAACCAAACATTATCTGGTAGTATAGAACTAAATTCTTCATATGACCACAGACTATGAACATAAGTATCAGCGTCAATCCATACACACCATTCTTCTGCTCTTTCACATGCATCAAACACTGCATAGACTTTATTGGAAAATCTTATTGCATCCCATTTAAAAGTTTTGTGATGATCTCTCGGACGCCGCTGAGGCCACGGACAGGTGCCAGTTGCCATTGGAACATCCTGCCATGTCTTTTTAAATCTTACAAGGTTAGGTAATGCTTCTTCCTGATCTAGAATTAAAATATTTTTTGGGCTAGGATTTTCCGGTTGGCATTTTTCTGCATAACAGATTAATTTAATTTCTTTGTCTACATTCTGGGCAAAAGAGTTTATAAACCTTTGCCCATACAAATCTAAACCTTCTTTGTTAAAAGTTGTAACAGCTAAAATATTTTTCATAGGTAAATCTTTCTTAAATAGTATAAAGGTATTTAACAATGAAATTTGGACTTTGGACCGCATATGGAGCATTAAATTCTAAATCCGTTTTTGAAGCGTTTGCTAAAGGAGCTAGTAAATTAGGCCACAATGTAATTGTAAACAAAGAAGCAGACATAGAAGTAATATGGAGTATTCTTTGGCACGGCAGGATGGCAAGAAATAAGCTTATCTGGAATAGAAATAGGAAAGAAAACAAACCAATAATAGTTTTAGAAGTAGGATGTTTTAATAGAGGTGTTTATTGGAAGATGGGTATCAATGGCATCAACAAAGATGCATTCTTTGGTCCAACTGGGAATGATCATCAGCGAGCTGATAAGCTAAAACTCTATTTACAAAACAATCATGATCCAAACGGAAATATTCTTATTGCTGGCCAACATAAGAAAAGCGGACAATGGAGTGATGAAAACTTTTCAGAAAATTATTACAATACAACTATAAATGAAATAAGAAAATTTACCGATAAAAAAATCATTTTTAGACCTCATCCTAGATCTCCAATAAAGATAGATATATCTCAATATAAAAATATAATTATACAGAATCCTCAAAAAATACAAAATACATACGATAATTATAATCTTAATTTTCAAAATTTATATGCAGTAATTAATTGGTCTAGTAATCCAGGCGTCCTTGCTGCTATTGAAGGGATACCTACTTTTGTAGGACCATCGAGCCTTGCATACGATGTAAGCAATCATGATTTGTCCGAAATTTGCCAACCAAAAATTTTCGATAGGACACAATGGATGAATGATATGGCCTATACTGAATGGTCTATAGACGAAATTTCTAGTGGTTGTCCGTTAAAAAGATTGATTTCATCTTTATAATTTGCTATAATATTACTAGTTTTTAAAGGATACAATAATGACTGTTGAAGATTATATTTGTTTATTAGTTGATAATAAAGATTTTTCTATTCTACAAACAGATTTAAAACTTTTAAAAAGTTTAAGCGCTCAAATAAAAAAAGGTGTTGCTTTTACTGATCGACAACATCTTCTTTCAAAAGAAAAATTGATAGAATACAAAGATCAATTTGACAAACATAATTACAAAGATTTACTAAATGATCTTGATAAATTAAAACAACCGTACAGAGAGATAAATCGAGAAAAATCTGTAAAAATTATAAGTAAAGAATATTTTGATTTATTTGGTGTAACTAGGCAAATGAAACTTGCTATACGATTTCCTTATTCTAATAAAATGATAAAGTTAATAACTTTTATTAAAACTTTACAAAAGATACACGAATATGACAAAATTAGTAAAACACACTTTGTAGATTTTACAGAAGAAAATGTATTAAAACTTTTAGATTTTATTCAACAATCTAATTTTGAAATAGACGATAATCTAAAAAACTTTTATTTAGAAATTAAGAATATTCAAAAAAATTTTAAAGATTTTCAACCAGGTGTTTACAGTTTCAAATTAAAAAATGTTAGACCAAATTGTTATGCTTATGCTACAGAAAAATTAGGAAATCCTAGTAGTAAAAATTTAGCATTATATTATGATAGAAGATCTGTTTTAGGTTTATCTTTTTTTGACGAAAAAGATTTAAATTCATCTTTAAATGACTTAGGATTATTATCTCAAAAAATTGCACATTCTACTATGAAAACATTATATGCAGCAAAAGATAAATTTTCATATCATGACATTGTACAATCATTGTACAATTTAAAAAGATTTCCGTTGTTAATTATTTTAAAAAGAAATTATGAACTAGAAGGTTTACAAAATTTTTATAATGAGTTAATAAAGTTTATTAGACCAGAACTAATGACTGTATTATTTAGATTGGATAATAGCAAAAAAGAAAATACACTTTTTAATAATACTATTAAAAATTTACAATTAAATAACTCTTTGATAGATGAAACAAAAGTTGTTTTTTTAAACAATGAGAAATTGTCAAAACCAATTTTAAGGAATAAGTGGTTACAAAATACATCTATAATATTAGATAGTTTTAGACAATCTAAAAATTATTCATTATTTTATAATAGAGCAGAAATAGTTATCCTTTATGATACTATACAACCAACGTGGAATAATCAACATATCGATATACTATGACAACTTGTAAACTTATTATAGAAGACGAGGTTAATATAAAATTAGAAGGACTTCCTGTTGAAATACGCAGGAAACTTTCTAATGCACTTAAATTTGAAGTGCCATATGCCCGTTACATGCCGCAATATAAACTTGGCAGATGGGACGGCAAGGTAGCATTCTTTGGTATAGGTGGTACAGGATATGTCAATCATCTTGACACAATCGTAGAGATACTGCAAAACAATAGCGTAGAAATTGCTGACATAGAAGATCGTAGGCATCCTGTAACACTAGACTTACAACCTATAACAGAAGACTATTGGAAACAGCAAGGAGTGAAATGGCCTGCAGGACATCCTGCAGCAGGAGAAGATGTTGTATTAAGAGATTATCAAGTAGAAGCTATAAATAACTTTTTAGAAAATCCGCAGTCTCTACAGGAGATTGCAACAGGCGCTGGTAAAACTATTACCACTGCAACACTCTCACACATAGCGGAAAAATATGGACGAACACTTGTCGTTGTACCAAACAAATCTCTTGTGCAACAAACTGAAGAAGATTACCGAAATTGCGGGCTGGACTGCGGCGTATACTTTGGCGATAGGAAAGACCTATCCAAAACGCATACCATATGCACTTGGCAAAGTCTCAACATACTAGATAAGAAAAGCAAGGATGGTACAGCAGTACTAACACTTGCAGAGTTCTTAGACGGTGTAAGCACAATAATAATTGACGAAGTGCATCAGGCAAAGGCCGAGGTCTTGAAGAACTTGCTTACACGTAACCTACGTAATGCTCCGATACGCTGGGGACTAACAGGTACAGTACCCAAAGAACGTTTTGAATTCGAAGCACTGCATGCGAGCATAGGACCTGTTATTGGGCAAATTACTGCGAAAGAATTACAGGACAAGGGTGTACTGTCTAACTGTCATGTAAACATTGTACAGCTTATTGATACAGTTGCACATAGAGACTATCAAAGCGAATTAAAATATCTTGTAACCGAAGAAAATCGTGTAAACTACATTGCTAAAATGTTAAATAAGATTAGGGAATCCGGTAACACACTTATATTAATTGATCGTATTTCAGCAGGAGAATTGTTGCATGAACGTATAGAGAACTCAATTTTTATTAAAGGTGATGTAAAATTAAAGGACAGAAAATCAGCCTATGACGAAATTCAAGATGCAGACAATATGGTTATCGTTGCAACTTACGGGGTTGCTGCTGTGGGGATCAATATTCCTCGTATTTTTAATCTTGTTTTAATTGAGCCTGGCAAAAGTTTTGTTCGGGTAATACAGTCTATAGGCCGCGGTGTCCGTAAAGCTAAGGACAAAGATTTTGTACAAATCTGGGATTTTACAAGTACTTGCAAATTTGCAAAAAGACATTTAACAGAGCGTAAGAAATTTTATCGAGATGCTCAATATCCATTTACAATAGAAAAGGTTGACTGGCAATGAGAATACTTACACTTGAAAATACAACATTTGATTTAAATAATTTACCAGACGAAATTGAAGAAGATTTTAGATTTAGTGTAATGGATAATACTAATCCAAATGATCCTGATTTCTTTTTTATACCTTTGGTTTTTTTAGAGGCGTTTAGTTCGCCTGCAGTTTTACTTGAAATCGGTGGTCATGAATTAATGATGCCAATTGATTGGTATATTGCTGTAGGAGACAGCAGAACAGGTAAAGATTTAGAAGTACTTCCGTTAACAAGTTTAAATGATAGAGGATTCGAAGCTTTTTTATTTAATCCTAGAAAAAGTTATAAAGCAGACTATGGACAAATTAAAGTAACTAATTTTTTCAATGAAGTAAAATGGTTTTTTCCTAAAGTAAAAACTGGACAATTAATCTCAATACCGTTGACAAATGAAGAAAATCCATTATGCGCTTTTTTTACAAAAGAAATTAATAGGCAAATGGAAATAATTGATTTTTGTAAACTTATATAATATAATATACTATGTCTAATAAATTGCCTGTCAAAGATATTCTTGCTGCAATTGATATGGGCGCAAGATCTGTTTGGAAAGAGTTAGATGCTGATCAAAGAAAAAGTATCTCTTTTTGGCTAATGAATAGATATGCTTCAAGTGTTGCTGGGAAAAGAGAAAAACAAGAGCTTGCTGTTTTAAAAACAAATGAATACTATAACAAAAATTATATGGTTGTTAGTTCGCATCAAGAACTACAATGGCAATTATTATGCTTATGCGGAAATACAGGTAAGATAGAATTCCATAAATGGCAAGGACTTAAATCAAACGTTACAAATGTAACTGGAAAGTTTGAAAAAATTCTTACAAAAATTTACCCTGAACGAAAAGCAGATGAAATCGAGCTGCTAGCTAAAATGTCAACTGAAAAAGAAATTAAACAGTTAATAGAGGATCATGCAGTTGATATCAAAATCTAAGTATACATGCGAATATTGTAACACATCATACACACGAGAGAAAACTCTTTTTGCACATTTATGTGAAAAGAAAAGAAGAGCACTGCAGAAAGATGAGAAACGTGTACAGTTAGGTTTCTATGCATTTAATCAATTTTACAAACGTAGTATGGGCTCTAAGAAAGACAAGACATATGAAGAGTTTTGCAAGAGTCCTTACTACAACAGCTTTGTAAAATTTGGTAGCTTCCTTAATAATGTTAAACCACTATATCCAGAAAAGTATGTTGACTATGTTGTTACAAGTGGTGTAAAGTTAGAACAATGGTGTAAAGAAGAATTATATGAACGTTACGCAATAGAACTTATTAAAAAAGAAGATGTAACTACAGCACTAGAGCGAAGTGTACTTACAATGACAAAGTGGGCCGAAGAAAATCCGCCAGCAGTATGGAATCATTATTTTAATTTAGTTAGTACAAACAGAGCTGTATATCATATTAAAGATGGAAAAATTTCTCCTTGGATTGTTTTAAATAGCACCAGCGGTAAACAAATGCTTGATAAATTTAATGAAGAGCAATTAAAAATGATATATCATATTGTTGATCCTGAACACTGGGCATTGAAATTTAAAAGACAAACAAAAGATTTAGAATTAGCAAAACAAATTATTAAAGAAAGTAAACTATGAAACTTGTATATTATCCAGACGAATTCCTTACAAAAAAAGTTGCAGATGTAGACATTGATAACGTAGATTTTGATCCAGTTGAATTAAAAAATGAAATGGTAGAATTTATGTTAACTAATAATGGCATCGGGTTGTCTGCAAATCAAGTTGGAATAGATGCACAATTATTTGTAATGGGAGATACCAAAGACAATAGCTCACTACTTATTAACCCAACTGTTCTACAACACACAGAAGAATCTGTTATAGACATAGAAGGATGTTTAAGTTTTCCAAATGTTTTTGTACAAGTTAAACGACCAAAAGAAATTTTAGTTGAATATTATGATGAAAATTTAGAATTAAAGAGAAATCATTTAAAAGATTATAGTGTTAAGGTCTTTTTACATGAATGGGATCATTTGCAAGGCATTACTTTTAATGATAGAGTTTCTCCGCTGAAATGGAAAATGGCAAAGAAAAAAGCTTATAAAATTAATAAAAATTTACATGGTAACGGTTTTTGTGAATGCTGCGAGTAAATTATGCCTGATATTGATATTGATTTTGCAAATAGAAATGATGCATTAGAATTAATAGATTATACTAATGCTAGTTTAGATGGTACAAAAAAACATAATACAGGAATATATATAACAAAAATTCCTTTCAACCCAATTACAAATCAATCAACAATACCCTACAAAGAAGCAGAGGAAAGAGGTTACTTTAAGTTAGATTTCCTTAATGTTTCAATTTATAAAGATGTAAAAGACGAAGAACATTTAATTCATTTGATAGAAAAAGAGCCATTATGGGAATTGTTAGAACACAAAGAATTTGTTGATTTACTTTTCCATTTATCAGGACATTCAGAAATTTGTATAAAACTTAAACCTAAAAACATAGAACAACTGGCTGCTTTACTTGCTATAATTAGACCTGCAAAGAGATATCTAATAAATGAAGATTGGAATACTATACTATCAGAAGTATGGACTAAACCAGAGGACAATAAATATTATTTTAAAAAAGCTCATGCAATATCGTATGCTGTTGCAATTATTGTACACATGAATTTATTATGCGAAAAATTATTGAATGAATGATACATATTGTATAAGTTATGAAAATAATAATAAAATTTTAGTAAGTGTAGCTAACAAATGCGGATCTAGCACCTGCATTACAATAATGGGATACCCTTTTCTAGGCCAATTTAGATATAGAAAAGATACAAAGCAACTTCATAGAAACAACTGGCAGGTTACATCTATTAGCAAAATGCAATCAGAAGTAATAAAATCTTACCCTGTGCGAGTTGCAATTATAAGAGATCCAATAGAAAGGTTTGTTAGTTGTTATAAAGATAGAGTTTGTCAAAGGAATAAAGATAATACTCGAAGTAAAATTCCTAATTTTTCGTATTTTTTAAACAATATAAATGTAATTAGACAAGAAAGCAGAGACATTAAAAATCATACAGAATCATTAGTATTTTCTTATGGAAGTGATGCAAATCTGTATACCCATATAATTAATACGAAAAATATTAATACAGAGTTTATACCTTTAATAGAAAAAATATCTGGAAGTGCTGATATTCCTGTTGCTTTTTGGAAAAATTCTTTTGCGATAAAAGATGTACAAGTGACAGAAGAAGAAAAGACAATATTAAAGAATATGTATGCATTGGATTATAAAACGTTTAAAGATTTTTTATAATTACTTTTTTGCTTTCCTAATCATTTGTATACTTTTCCTTTTTACCCTTTTTGCATGCAAATTTGTTAAATTTACAGTTGGTCCTAAAATAACATTAACATCCTTTGTATTTAAATTCCGTAGCGTATATTTTAATGGATTAATATCTTCCTTTAAAAAAATTGTAATCGGAATCATACGATTACTTTCCATCCACCATATTTCACCAAGATCTACTAACAATTTTTTATCTTGAATATTTCTAAGTAATGAATAATCTAATAAAGTAGTAATATTTTGATCTTGATTTACTACAATACCTACAAATTCTTTACCACCATATTGGATAATAGTTATGAATGGATACTTTTCTTCTATATCTTTACGTAGCATTAATAATAGTATTCTTTCTAATAAATATAATATGCAACTTATACCAAGATATTTAGTAAATAATACAATTATAATTGTAACAAATGAAACAGGATTTGACACGGAGTACATGCCAGTGTATAGTAGACAGATAAAAGCCTACCGGGGTATTGACAATAAAATACAATTTAAAATAGTTAATGCAGATCAAAAACCAATGGATATAACCGATTATATGCCTACATTTGTAGCGTTTGACGAAACAAAAAGACAAGTTATAAGAAGAGTAGGCACTGTACAAGATGGAGCTAAAGGTAAATTTGAGATTAATATTACAGAAAATGATTTATTAAATATTCAAAAACAGTATCTACGTTACAATATCTATCTTACAGATTTAGAAGGTGATAATCATTTAACCTTTGCAGATAGTAATTTTGATAACAATGCCACTCTGTTTGTTGACGATTATGCATTTCCAGGACCAGCACAACCGCACACTGTATCTACTTTTGTACAAAACAATACAGAATGGATTAGTGAGGCCATATCAGCAGAACCTGCTCTCAACGGTAATGAAGCCTTACATACAGCAGCAATATATACAAACAATTATGTAGGTGATGCAACACTAGAAGCTACACTTGATGTAAACATTAATGAAGATACCAGTTGGGCACCGATAAACACGATAACATTTGATGGTACAGAAACAATGCCTGCTTATTTTAATTTTAGAGGCGTATACAACTACTTACGATTTAAGACAACTGCATCACCAAATGATACCGTAACAAAAATTTTAGTAAGGAATTAGGAATAGGTATGGCAACAAGTGAAACTATTATAGCAACCCAGACGCACCCGGGAGACAGTTCAGAACAAACTATTACAAGTGAAAAATTTAAAGGCGATGGTTATTATGGTCGTGCAGATGGCTTCCATACTATACAAGTTGTGCTCACAGGATTCTTAGGTAAAGTAGAAATACAAGCATCACTAGCTACCGATCCTGCAGACGAAGATTGGTTTACGGTTAACATAACAGATGTTACAGATAATACTACATCTAATTTTGTTGAATACATTATAAATGAAACTAGTAGCAAGATGTATAACTTTACCGGTAACTTTGTGTGGGTAAGATGTTTAGTTAGTTCGTGGACTGATGGATCAGTAAACAGCGTAAAATTAAATCATTAATCTTGACAATCTACTGCTACTTTGCTATAATTAATGTATGAGCATTGTATCTAATATTGTATCTGCATATCTACCTGCAAAGAAAAAAACAACACCTAGTGGCTGGATAAGTTTTAATGCGCCGTGTTGTCATCACAATGGACAAACAACAGATAAACGTGGAAGAGGCGGATTAATTATTAATAATGATGGCGGTGTTAGTTATCATTGCTTTAACTGCGGTTTTAAGTGCAGTTGGCAAGGTGCAAAAAGTTTATCTTTAAAATTTAAAAAATTTTTAGAATGGTTAAATGTACCTGACAATATAATTAAAAAACTATCATTAGAATTATTAAAACAAGAAACAAACAATGTAACTAAATTACAAATACAAACAGTCTTACCTTCTTTTAAAGAAATTACGCTTCCTAATAATGCTATTCTAATAAACGAAGTACAAAATGTTAATTCTAATATTCTTAAAATAATAGAATATATATCAAATAGAAATCTTCAATTTGAAGACAGTAGTTTTTATTGCTGTGATAATGTAGGTTTAAAAAATAGATTAATAATTCCTTTTTACTATAATACTAAACTTGTAGGATATACAGCAAGAACAATTGCAGATAAACATCCAAAATACTTAACAAATTCTCAACCAGGTTATGTATTTGGATTAGATGCACAACAAAATGATTATTCTTTTACTATAATTTGCGAAGGTCCTATAGATGCATTATTATTAGGAGCTACAAGTATATTAGGATCTGAAATTTCAGAATATCAATGTAATTTATTAAATTCTTATAACACTGAGAAAATTGTTATTCCAGATAGAGATAAGGCTGGAAAAAAATTGATAGACCAAGCATTATCTTTAGGATGGAGCATAAGTTTCCCTGATTGGGATAAAAATATAAATGATGTAGGTGATGCTGTAGATAAATACGGTAGAATGCTTACTCTATACAGCATTATTACTTCTAGATGTAATTCTAGTTTAAAAATAAAATTGAGAGCAAAAAAATGGTTTGGTTAAAAGAAAAATTAAAATTACTTTGGTTTTGGATATCTTATCCTTTTTATTGGATAAAAGATGAAATTGAATTTAGAAAAAAAATGGAAGAATTAAGAAAAAGAGATCCTTTTATCTATGATTAAATGATTACATGGGGAATAAGTGCTAACAGTCATGACGCTGCAATTAGTGTGCATAACAACGACAAAATAGAATTTGCAAGTCATACAGAAAGATTTAGCCATAAAAAAAATGATGCACACTTAAATCCTAGTATTGTTGACTATGCACTGCAATGGGGAGAACCTAATAAGATTGTATGGTACGAAAAACCTTTACTAAAAACTACACGGCAGTTGTATGCTGGACAAAAAGATTTACTTAACAAGAACAACATAAAAAAATATTTAAAATCCTTTGGTTTGACAGCGCCTATATCAACGATAGGTCATCATCATTCACATGCAGCAGCTGGATATTATACCAGTGGGTTTGATCATGCAACTGTGCTAGTCATTGATGCTATTGGCGAATGGAATACTTTAAGTGTATGGGAAGGTGAGTATGATACACTTACGTGTAAACGCACCTGGAACTATCCAAACAGCATAGGCATTTGGTATAGTGCAATAACACAACGTATCGGACTGAAACCAAATGAGGAAGAGTACATACTAATGGGTATGGCAGCATATGGAGATGCTGGTAAGTATGGCGAAACTATATTAAACGATTTTTGGGAACAGTTTCCTAATCATTTAAATATTTTTAATCTCCTTCCTAACTTCCAACTTAAACATAATCTACATAGAGGGTGCATGTGGTGGGAGCCTACTAAGATTGCATTTAATATCGTAGACGGTAAGCAAGAGTTTACACAATGGGCATATGACGTAGCAGCAGGAACGCAATGGGCATATGAGCATATATTAACTAGGATAAGTAAGGCTGTAGCTAGGACATACGCTAGCAGTAACCTAGTGTTTATGGGTGGTTGTGCATTGAATTGTAGTGCTAATAGCAAGATAGTTGAACACTGGAACGGTGAAGATAACATTTGGATAATGCCTAATCCGGGCGATGCAGGCAGTTGCATAGGTGCAGTGCTTGCACACAGAGGCACACACATAGAATGGCCCGGACCGTATTTAGGTTATGAGATAGAAGGAGAATATCCAGTAGATGAAATCGTTAATGAACTTATGCAAACGGGTATTGCAGGGGTTGCGTCAGGAAGAGCCGAGTTCGGTCCTCGTAGCCTTGGCGCTCGCAGCCTTCTTGCTGACCCTCAGCGTATGGATATTAAAGATAAAGTCAATGCCATTAAACGTAGACAGAAGTTCCGTCCCTTCGCCCCTGCAGTCCTTGCAGAACACGCATCCAGTTTATTTGAGCCGCCCTTCGGACGTTATATGCAGTACACGGCACATTGTAAGGATCCTGAACGATACCCTGCAATTGTCCACGCAGACGGAACCAGCAGAGTTCAAACAGTTACAAAGCAAGATCACCCTGGTTTTAGAGCGTTGTTGGAAAGATGGTACGAAGTAACAGGCTGTCCTATGCTGTTAAACACAAGCCTCAATATAAAAGGCAAACCCATAGTAAACACATTGACAGATGCACAAGAATTTAGTAAACTATACAATGTAAAGGTATTTTCATGAATAAAAACATTAACATAGATTTATTCCAAAAGATAAATTTTATTAGCCATGCAGGCTTGCCACTTACATGGAAAATTGAGTGTGATGCTATATCACCAGATGAATGGGTTGCACTTGCACACATTATTCGAGAGTTTGAGCCTCGTAACTGGAGAGCTGCCGTAGGTATACCCAGAGGTGGCGTAGCACTAGGCAAGGCACTAGATAAGTACGGTACACAGAACATAAACGACCCTGTGCTTGTAGTAGACGATGTGTACACAACAGGCAAGAGCTTCCGAGATTATGTAGCAGAAAACTATCCAAACGAAGAAGTACTGCAATGGTGTGTGTTTGCACGTAAGCCAACTGAAAATGCAGTAAATGCACTTTTTACAATGCCAACCAAAAAATAAATGTCAAGACAAAATGTAGATTACGGTTACGATATACAAAAAGTATATCTTGAGATGTTCCTTACAGATGCTGAAAGCTATGTGAGATGTCAAGGTGTATTTGAACCTAAGACGTTTGATAGGCGCTTACAACCTGCAGCAGAATTCTTAAAGGATTATGTAGCAGAGCATAACGCAATACCTACGTTTGACATGATTAATGCTGCAGCCAAATGTGATCTAAAGAATCCTGGCGAACTACAAGAACAACATTATGATTGGCTGTTACAGGAGTTTGAAACATTTAGTAGGCACAAAGCACTAGAAGATGCAATTCTCAAGTCAGCAGACTTACTAGAAAAAGGAGAGTATGGACCCGTTGAAGATCTAGTTAAACGAGCAGTACAAATAGGATTACAAAAAGACTTAGGTACAGACTATTGGAGAGACCCACGTACAAGATTAGAAGAAATAAAAAGCCGTAATGGACAAGTTAGCACAGGCTGGGCTACGCTAGATAAGAAATTGTTTGGTGGATTTAATAGGGGAGAGCTTAATATATTTGCAGGCGGTAGTGGTGCTGGTAAGAGTTTATTCTTGGCTAATCTAGGAGTGAACTGGGCACTTGCAGGACTTAACGTATTATACTTGACGTTTGAGCTTAGTGAGAATATTGTAAGCATGCGACTTGACAGCATGGTTACAGATATACCCAGCAGAGAGATATTTAAAAGTATAGACGATGTAGAAATGAAAGTACGGATGATAGGTAAGAAGTCTGGTGCTTTCCAAGTCAAGTACATGCCAAGCGGTAAGACTGCAAATGATCTACGTAGTTACATTAAAGAGTTTGAAGTAAAGACAGGACGTAAGATTGAAGTAATACTTGTTGATTACTTAGATCTAATGATGCCTATCGCTAAACGTATATCAGCAGAGAACTTGTTTGTTAAGGACAAATATGTAAGTGAGGAACTACGTAATTTAGCAATGGAAACTAACACACTGTTTGTTACAGCTAGTCAGTTGAACAGAGCAAGCGTAGAGGAGATAGAGTTTGATCATTCGCACATATCAGGCGGACTTAGTAAGATACAAACTGCAGATAATGTGATAGGAATCTTTACAAGCAGGGCAATGCGAGAGCGTGGTAGATATCAGATACAGCTAATGAAAACACGTAACTCAAGTGGTGTTGGTAGCAAAGTAGATCTAGAATTTGATATTGATAATCTGCGTATACGTGATATGAATGAAGACGAAGACTATCAAGAATTTAACAAACGTAAGAGCACAGTGTTTGACCAGATCAAAAGGACTGCACAAACACAACAGGAAACCGTGAGAGAGGATCCTGCAGAAGGAGATACAGTAGGTAAGATACGAGCCAAAACTGACAGTACTAAACTTAAAGAATTCTTAAATAACCTAAACACTGAAACAGACTAAAGGAGAACTATGGCGTGTGGATGCGGACGAAGTCCAGATTTTTGTAGAGGATGGCATGCTTTATCAGAAGCAGAGTGGCAAGCAGAACTATTAATACTGCAAGCAGAACAAGTTGCTGAAAAACCCGCAGCAGATAAGCATGTGGTAATGGTTAAAGAAGTGCAACATTATACTGATACACTGTTTAGATTTGTTACAGACAAACCAGTAGACTACACATTTAAAGCAGGTGAGTTTGTAATGATTGGACTTGGTGATAAGGTACGCAGGGCATATTCAATTACCAGTTCCCCAGGAGATAACTATTTAGAATTTTATTCGATCAAGGTGCCTGATGGAGCACTTACTTCAAGGCTAAAAAATATTCAGCCTGGTGATACAGTTGAAGTAGGCGCTAAGGCAACAGGCACCCTGTTATTAGAAAACCTAAAGCCAGGTCGCAGGCTTTGGTTACTTGCAACAGGAACAGGTATTGCACCTTTTATGAGCCTAGTAAGACAGAAAGATATTTTTAATGTTTTCGCAGAAGTTAATGTAGCATGGAGTGTTAGAGAGCAGGACGAGCTTAAAGCATATAGGGCAGACCTAACAGGATACGATCTAAATCTATTTCCTATTGTAACTAGAGATGAATTATATATTGGATATCAGAAACGTATTACAGAACTTATTGATGATAAGGTATTACTAGGAGAAATGGATCCTCAACAAGATCGTGTAATGCTTTGCGGTAGCATGGAATTTAATGAAGACTTAAAACGTATACTGGACGCAAATGGATTTGCAGAAGGTAACACAGGAACTCCGGGTGATTATGTAGTAGAGAAAGCCTTTGTAGGTTAGATGAAAAATTTAGAAAATATATTTTCTAGTATATATAAAAATAACTATTGGGGTACTGGTTCTGGACCTGGATCTAGTGTAAAAAATTCTGAAGAGTATAGACAAAGTTTACTAAGCATTTTAGCCGATGAAAATATTAATTCTGTTTTAGATTACGGCTGCGGTGACTGGCAATTTAGTTCATTAATAAATTGGGACAAATATATAACATCATATATAGGTGTAGATGTTGTTCCTTTTTTAATGGAGGAAAATACAAAAAAATACGCCAATAATATTATTAAATTTGAAACTGTGACTAAGTCTTGGATTTTTCCTACTGTAGATTTAATTATTTGTAAAGATGTTCTACAACATTTATCAAATGAAATAGTACGTAACTTAATCGAAAATTTTGTAAGCCATAGTAAATTCCTTTTCTTAACTAATGACATAACACACAATAAAAAAATTACTAATCAAGATTGCAAGAATGGAAAATTTAGACCTATAGATTTTTTAAAAGAACCTTGGAATTTTGAAGGTAAAATAGTATATGAAAGAGATTTTAAAAATCATATAAAGCAAGGCATCCTAATCAAAACAAGTGATATTGTCTAAACTTTAGTGTAAATATTTGCCATAGAGGCAAAGAAAGGCACAATGGCAAATACAGATTTAGATAATATAGAAAGGCTCATGGGTCGCTTCAAAAGACCCATACCCGAAGGCGAAGAATACAAGCTAAGGCTAGTAGAAGAATTCGAACTAATCCTCAATCAACGCTTCACAGATTACTTCCTCCAAATATGTGATATAATAGATCTCACAGATGACCTTACCCACATGACACGTGGCAGCGCAGGCTCTAGCCTTATCTGTTACCTACTTGGTATTACAGATGTCGATCCTGTACAGTGGCGTATACCAGTTGCACGTTTTATGAATCCAATGCGTGACGACTTGCCCGATGTTGACATAGACTTTGAGCATCACAGGCAGAATGAAGTTATGCAGCGGATATTTAAAAAATGGCCTGGTAAGACTGCACGTTTAAGCAACTACGTTACATATAAAGAAAAGAGCGCACGTAGAGAAGCAGCAAAGCGTTTGGGCGCTACAGGAGCTTTAAAGCGTGGATTTACGTATGAATCTGCAGGTGTGGATCCTAAGGAAGCCAAACGTATAGAACGCAAGCTCTTGGGCAAGAAGCGTTGTATAAGCAAGCATTGTGGCGGTGTAGTAATGTTTACACGCCAGCTACCCAAAAGTCTTATATCAGCAGATAATCAAATACTGCTGGACAAATATGAAGTAGAAGACCTAGAGCACCTTAAGGTAGATATCCTAGCTAATCGTGGACTGTCGCAACTGCTAGAGATCGATCCGGATACAGCACTTGCAGACTATCCACGCACGGATCCTGCTACTAGTGAACTGTTGTGTAGGGGAGATGTGCTGGGTGTTACACAGGGCGAGTCTCCTGCGATGCGTAGGCTATTCCGTGCGCTACAACCGCAGAGCGTGGAGGATTGTGTGTTTGCTACTGCACTGATACGTCCAGTAGCACTATCAGGCAGGCAGAAGGCTGCTATGTTCCATGACTGGAGCAGAGAAGCAGTACAAGACACAATAGTGTTTGAGGATGATGCTATTGAGATTATCAGCGATATAATAGACGTAGACAACTACGAAGCAGACATGTATCGCCGTGCGTTTGCAAAGAAGAACGATTCAAGGATACTTGAATTTATGCAGCGGATAGGAGATCATCCACGCAAGCAAGAAGCTATTACAGCACTGCAAGAGCTAAGTGGTTTTGGTTTGTGCAGGGCGCATGCTGTTAACCTAGGACGGCTTATCTGGGCACTGGCATACCAGAAAGCACACAACAAACGCAAGTTCTGGGCAGCATGTCTAAAGCATTGTCAAGGCAGTTATAGACGCTGGGTTTACAACTGCGAAGCACACAGGGTGAAAGTGCCTGCAGAACCGGGCTGGTGGCACAAGGGATTTCCAGACGGGCTTGGTGTACGACAGCAGTGGCTTGACCGTGTAGAGTTTGCAGGTATTGTAGCTAACGGTCGTGCATTCCGTGGTACTAACGGACGCTGGGTAACATTCCTTACACTAGGCACAGGCTATGGCGAATACATAGACGTTACAGTACAAAGACCAGTAGCATATAGAGATTATGACATCGTATATGGTCAAGGTCGCATCCGCACACAGGACAGATCAGATTATATACATACAGTAGATACCAAGTGTTACACTTTTAAACAATGGGGTGAGATAAATAAATGATGAATGAACATGTACAAACTAGACTTAAATGGTATACGGTATTCTGTGTAAGTGTATTAGTGATGTATCTCAGCTGGACGTTTGGATTCCTAGACAGCTTGTACAAGAGTGACATTACTAAGATTAGCTGGGTTATTATAGGATTATATTTCTTATTCTCTCTGAGACTAGGCTACAGATTACACCGATTTGACCGTGATAAAGACAGATACACTTTTAGCACCAATCCAGAATGGTTCGCCGGTGAGACCATGCTGAGCTTAGGAATGATAGGAACTGTGGTAGGATTTATCTACATGCTGACCACAGTGTTTATAGATTTGAACGTAGAAGATACTTCAAGTGTACAGGAAGCACTGGGTATGATGGCTACAGGAATGGGAACTGCTCTATGGACTACACTGGTTGGCTTGATTGCGAGTGTGCTGTTAAAGTTACAACTTGTGCTAGTGGATGAGCATGTAGATGGATAGACGTTACGTATCAAATCTTGCCTTTATAGATTTATTATTTAATTTAATACTTGGCTTTGTAATGCTGTTCCTAATCAGCTTCTTATTGATCAACAATCCTGCCAAAACATCTGAAATAGAATACAAAGCAGAGATAATGATTGTAATGAGCTGGCAAGATGATCACGAAGGTGATATTGACCTTTGGGTAGAAACTCCCAACGGCAAAGTCAGCTACATAAACCCTGTTGCAGGCCATGCACACCTAGACAAGGACGATTTAGGTGTAAGAAATGATTATTATACACTACCAAATGGCGAGATAGAAAAAATCTATCTTAACAGAGAAATAGTTACCCTTAGAGCACTGCAACCAGGCGACTATGTAGTTAATGCCCATTATTATACTACTCCAGGCATAGGTTCTGAACAATATGGAACTCGTATTCCTGCAGAAGTAAAAATAGAAGTTTTAAGATTAAACCCGTTCCAAATTATATTTTCAGATGGTAAAACTCTAGATGCAAAAGGACAAGAAGAAACATTTGTTAGATTTACACTTGATGCAGAAGGCACTGCTACTAAAATAAACAGACTACCTAAACGATTAGTGCAAGCACAGGTAGGCGCAACATTAGATACCGGTAGTCGTTCAGGAGGCTTTTAATGACCTATTTATTATTGATTGCGATAGTTGTTGTGCTGCTGATCATATACGCTATTATCAGCACTAGAAGCAGCATACATCTGTATTATATAATTCCTGTTTCACTTGCTTGTGCGATTGGATTATATACTTTTTATGGCAGCATACTGGGATATCCTACTACACGTTATCTACAATCAAAGTTTGTACTCTTGAGTTATGCTAATTCTGACGATAGATTATTCATGTGGGTAATACACGACAACGATACTGAACCTAGAGCTTACTCCGTACCGTACACAGAAGAACAGCATGCACAGCTAGAAGCAGCAATGCAGAAGGCACGCAATGGCGTTTGGGTAGAAGGAAACTTTAATCAAACATCCGAGGATGACGAAGGCATAGGAGATCTAGGCGATCAGTCAGGTGGTTTAGGCACGAATAAATCCCAAGGCGGAGATATGTTTGAACTGTATGACATTGACTCTACAAGATTGCTACCTCCTAAACAAGAACGACCTAATTGAAATTTTGATTATATGTTACATCACTTAATCGCTGCATACCCCAACCATTAAGTACAACAAAATCATTATCTTTTTCTCGTGTCACATGTGGACCAATAATCTGATAATAATCTTGGATAGGAAACTGTATTCCTTTTCCCTGTGCTAGATCAAAAATACCTTGTTCGGTTTCTATTACAGCACTGATGCCTTTTTTTAAAACCACAATTATATTCCTGGATCTATTACTGATCCGTTGTTTAGGAATAACATCACAGTGCCAGCTATAGCTGGTACCAGGAGTAAATTTTAAAATCCTAAAATTATTATAGACCCAATCAACAGGATACACTTTTGTTGCTGTCATATGCCGCTTAACACAATTCCATGCCCAGTCTGAATAATAATCTGTTATCTGATCAGATCTAAAAGCCCAACTAAACTTCTCACACCATCCTTGTCTCCATTCAGTACAGGCTTCAAGGATGTCGGCACATTGTTCTTGTGTGAAAACGTCAATTTGCTTGTAAAATTGCATAAATCTTTTTGGCCAGCTGCTCGTGTTTTATTATTCCCGGATGCACTCCGTCAAAACCTCTATCAGTGTAGGTTGCATCGATATAACGTTCTGCGTCATCTATACTAATACCCAGTGTTGATAGAGGAAAACAATTAGTAGTTCGTGCTTCCATATGATAGACATTATTTGTGTGTTTACGAACGAGCGCATCTCCATGACGAACTAAAATTGGGTAGAGGAAGCGGTCTGTGTAGTCACTGTGCAGATGTTGATAATATGTTTTAATCTCAGGTCGATCTATCCAAGGACCAATCTGTTTAACAGTGTCAGATTCCAATACGCAGGACCTTTCTAAGAAACTCCACATGACGATAACTACATCACCAGGAAATATTTCTGTTACAGAACTTATGCAGTGCAGTATTTCTAAATTGCTTGCTCCTGGGATACCATAGTTCTTGCAAGGTCTACGCATGAGTCTAGCAAGCACACTAGGCCAAGCGTATTGACTAGGCAAATCTGTTTTCTTCCCAAGAACACAATCTGGCAGACTCTGACCAAATGTTAAACTACATCCAAAAGATACTATGCGAGACATAAATTATTTACAGCAGGCCATGCAATTGGTTTGTGAAAACGATTTAGCGAATTATCTCTTGCGCGAAGCGTTAAGCGGTAAGCCCGCAGGCGATTAACGCAATTTTATGTCAACCACTACACAACACCATTTGCAACACGATAAAACACCCCGTACATGGTGATTTGAAATTTTAGGCTATTTTATATTCCTTCCCCCTGTATAAATAACAGTATGCAAGCAGAGTATTTAGAACTTTTTACGCAATTGGTACGAGAAGTAATTGAACAGCAAGGACTGTGCTTACCATGGGAACTGCAGCAGTACACAACAGCCGTAATGGCTGAGTACACTGATAAGCAGCCGGTTACGCAAGACAAGACTTTCGCAGAACAATATCTAACCGCTGAAACAGACCTGGACTGTAAAACGGTTGCGGATTGTGCTCTCTTAGTCTACGGAGCGTTTCCTAACTATAGACGACACCGTGGAATTGACCGTAGCTACTACAGAGAAATTGGCCGTTCAGCATACTCACGTATACACAGACAACCGTTTGAAATGATGAGTGAACACTTTGATTTGGCGGGAGACCTTGTGCAGGCCACAGTAACACAATTACCCATACAGTTACTACCGTAAACCTGCTCTCTGAGCAGTATCGAGGCTGTCAGCCCGAAAAGTTCCGAAATGGGTCCTGCAGACCTTTTTTTACCGTCGCGCGAAAATTTTTAGGGAAGTACTTACAGATTCTGGGTGGTGATTTTGCACATATGGGGTCGTTAAGCTAAGTGCTTGTTATTATTAATTATATTTTATATGCCCCCCACCCCTCGAGAAAAATTTTTTTTCTCTTCTTCACCGAGACGATCGATAATTATTTTCATTTCGATTATCTCTCGTTCTATCCTTGCCTTCTCCCACATTAATCTTTCGTACCGCTCCACTGCCGACTGGACAGTTTCTGCTCGTTGGAATACGTTCATGAGTATGCTCGTTCTAGTAGTTGTACACCCAGCACCTTACCCGTAGTCCAGTTGTTGGTGTGCATGTAGTGTATGATGATCTGGGCTGCATGCCGCTCTGTGGGTGCTATGATCTCGTCCGCATATTCGTTCGTACCGTGTGCATAGCGTACACGATATAGGTTATTAGTTTTCGTTGTATCCAAGCTCATACTCTTCTATCTCCATCTGCATCATACGGTCAGTACCCCAGCGTTTCATACTGCCTGCCAGCATGCTGGGATAGTAATGTGGACGTGACTTTAATCCATCCTGCTTATCCTTCTTGCCGCACCAATAAGGTGAGCCAGGAACGTCCAGAGGTTTGTGTTTTGTTTGTTGCATTGTTCCTCTTATTTAGTGTGTAACATGCAGCAATAATTGCTGCATGTTTGTGTTAAATTAAATTTCTCCTAGTTCTCCTCCGTATAGTTCTTCATCAACAATTGCTGCAATCTGTTGCAGTTGTATATCCACTTCATCAATGTCTTCTCTTGTTCCCTCTAACACATATACTGCAAACTCTGTCCATTCGTCATCCTCATGTGTAGTAGTTTCATGCAAGTAACTTTTAACTGTATAGCCAGTTGTCAATGCCAGTGCATGTTGCATAAAATCTGCGTTACCACTTACAAGTACCTTATTAGTTTGCATAGTAAACTCCTAATGCAATTTAAAAAACGCAGCAAGCTGCAATGTTTTAATAGTATAGTTTACTAGCATAAAAAAAGCAACAAAAAAGATCCTGTGCAATTTCAGTTACTTACGTGCAACCTGTTGATTTTGTAGGGAAATTTTCTTTTGCGCCTTGGGTCTGTTGAAGAAGCCTAGCTCTTTTGCTTCTTCGTATTCTACTACAGCGAACAAGAACGCTATGGCTGCGGCACAGAGTGTGGCTGGCCAATTGTCACTGCCCACTGCAATGAAGAAGAATAGGACTGAGATTAGGCCTGAAGCTGATCGGATTGCTTGCGTCATTTGGAACTCTCCGTTATTTTTTTAAAAAAGTCGTGATCTGATGTCACCCGAATTGTCTGGAGTGACTGTGATGAAGGTGTGGTTGTTGGCTTGGTTGTTGACGGCCATGATCTCCATATCCACTCCTGCCTTGGTGCGGATGGAAAAGATCTTCATTGGTCCCTGATCTGTTTGGATCATTGTGCGGCTCTTGTTGGCAATGGCGCCCCAAATGAAGTTCATGTTGGCTGCTACACTCATTGATATCTCCTCAGTGATTGTTAAACGAATTCGATGAAGTCTTCGAACAAGGCGTAGTCGTCGTCCATCTGATCCAGCTCTTCCTGTCGCTGCTCAATTAAGATCTGCTCCTGCTCTAGATCAAAGATACGATCTCTCCAACGCATGATCTGGAACTCGTCTTCTTCTGGCCTGCTGCAAGCTTCGTTCAGCAGATCAATCTCTTCTTGGATCTCTTGTAGTTGGATGTGGTAAACTGACTGTGGCATGTGGTCTCCTAGTGTGGAGTGGGCGGAGTGGAGCTGTTCGCTCAGTGTCTATATAGTATAGTTGACTCCTGCGGAGAAGTCAACCATTTTTTTAAATTATTTTCAAATTCCTACTGCGGCTTCGTCATATCCTCCTGCTTCAACTTCGTCATCAATGCCGTCTACCTGATCTAGTATCCTCTCCAGCATCGTGCTGATGTCTGCCCAGGTGTAGGATTTGCGCTCTGGCATCTTCTGGATCTCTCCGCCGTTTGCAAGGAATGCCTGTGTTGCTTGTTGGATCTGCTCTCGTGTCATGTTCGCTCCTAGTTGGCGTTGTGGTATCATTCACTATGCATATAGTATATCTGATCCGGTCCAAAAAATCAACAGAAAAGATCTCTTGTGATATCAGCAGGTTAGGGCTAAGTCATTGATCTTGTTGGCTTTCTTTTTTTCGTCCAGCACCTCTTCTACAATTGACACATCCAGGCTTAGGCTGTCGTGGAGACAGCTGCCCCATCCTCCGTAGGGATCTGCTTCTTCTTCTGCCATCGCGTCATACAGACTGGATCGTTCTGTTTCTAATTCCTGGATTGACATCTGTCTTAGTTTATTGTATCGTTTCTGGATCGTTGTCATTGTGATTCTCATCGTGAAGTGTGGTGGAGGATAGCAGGATCGAACTGCTGACCTCTTGAATGCAAATCAAGCGCTCTCCCAGCTGAGCTAATCCCCCGTAATGGTCTGCGTGGCTGGACTTGAACCAACGACCTCTTGTTCCCAAAACAAGTGTTCTACCAGACTGAACTACACGCAGAACGAATCCTTTACGCCAGCTCTGTCTTTCGTTCAATCAGGCTAGCTCGCGTCCGCTGCAGGTCTTGCAGTTCTCTCTGTACCTTCTGCGGTACGATGCCGTTCACTGCATGTCGCTGCAGCCAGCAGATGTCTTCTTCTACTTCTTGTACTGTCTGTGAAAGTGATTGTACTCGCTTGGTTACCTGTGCCATGTCGTGCTCCTTAGATTAAATTAATTAGTTACCGGCCGCGTCGAAAGTCTTCTGTAGTTTGATCTGGCTTAGCTCTTCCTGCATCAGCACGATGCCTAACAGTTCTTGCTTTACCTTCACAAGCTTTTTCAATTGCTTGATCTCCTTGCGGATATCTTTGCTGGTGCGGTTGTCTTCGATCATTGATCTCCTTTAGGTTAGGATAGTTACGTATACATACAGCGGGGCCTAAGCCCCTGCTGTGGTTAGATGAAATACACACGACGAGTGTCATCGTTCCACTCACCAGTCGCATCGTCGTATCCCCAGCCGTCTTTCACTTCAACTTCGTGTGGACGGATGGCGCGATAGCCTTGGTAGCGATTAGCACTGAACAGCGCCTCTTCAACGGCTGTCATAATGCCCTTGCGATAGCCAACACCTTCTGTGCTGTCTCGGTCTTGGAAATTGCTCTTGGCGAGCCTGTCGTTGCACCAGTTGACGAAAGTGTCTAAGTCGATTGTCTTGCGTCTTGCTGCCATTGTGATCTCCTATGTGGAGTTATTGGAAGGATGAGCTTGTCGCTCACTGTATTAATAGTATAGCAAAGCCTTGTGCTCGCGTCAACCTTTTTTTTATTTTTTTTGTTCTAGGGCGACAGCTGAGGGCCACTGCCGCCCGTGCAATGCGGAGCCCGAGGGCTTAGGCTCGACGCATCACTGTATTCTCTGACATGCTCTCCCATTTGTCTGGAAAAGCTTTTGCAAGATCTGCAATCTTAAGAACAGTCCTAAGACTGAGTTCTCTCAAGCGATCTTTATTAATTGTAACGAAGTCAAGTATCTCCTCTTGCACGTCACCTTCGAATGCATATTCATCGAGCATGCCGTCGGCGACGATCTGCTTGATACGTAACATCTTCTCTCTATCTGTGTCGATAGTTAGGTCGATGTAGTGACAGCGTGACTCTAATGCTTCTAAGTGCTCACGCAATTTGCCTTTGACTTTCTCAAACTTTAGATTAGTAATGAATACTGCAGAGCCTTTAAACTCGAACTGATCTGGAATACCTTCCGAACGAAGCGCACGACTGTCAGTATTCCAAAAGATCTTACGTGTCTTCTTGCTATCTAATGCAGCTTTTAAGATGTTAAGACTAAGTTCGTCTTGGAAGATGCTGTCACAGTCATCAAAAACTACAACATTATCTTTGGCAGAATAGTTGTACAGTTTCATGTATAGACCTAAAGGCGACATTGCACCTTTTACTACTACAAATTTAGGTTGGGTATTTGCAAGCGTTGTGATCATATCATGCTTTGCAAGTACTTTCTCAACACCGTGTGACTTGCCTACTCCTGGAGGACCTGACACGATCATTGCACGTACATCGCCCTTCTTGCATGCTCGTGTCATGTCTTCTAACATGTCAAATCGCTCGCGCAGTCTTTCGATAGTCTGTTCGTCTGTCTCTTTAGGCGCAGCGATCTGATGATCTCCAGTCACTTCGTAAGCTTTGTTGTTAGGGACACGGATCTTGATGTTGCGATCTGGAAAGCCTGGAATGTTCCTCGCGTCTACTGTGACAAAGCCTCCGTTAGCGCCAAATCGGAAGTCGTCTACTAGTGGGAATATCATACCCGCAACAGATGTGTCATTGCCGCGGATCTTGTATGTGCCTTCAAGTATTCTTACGTTTGACATGCTAGTTCTCGTATAGAGTTGGAAAAGTGAGCTGACTCGCTCAATGTTTTAATAGTATAGCAGGGCCTGGCCCTGCTGTCAACCTTTATTTTTCTCTTGCTGACAAAATACTTTCAGCTGAGATCCGTGTCATATCTCCGTTGCGGAATCGTACACTCCAACCTTGCAGTTTTTCTGAGTATACGTAAAGATATTCCTCATCCATGTTCCAAGCGTCTTCCATTAGTGCCTTCGTGTCGGCATGTGTCATACAACGCTCGTTGTGATAGTAATTATTGTTCTCAGGCTCTGGAGTCCATGTAGAAGCGTTGCCTTTCTGTATGCATTTCTCAATTAGTTTAGGATCTGTATAGTGTTCTGTTAACAGTAGTCCTAAGCCGTCTAAATAGCCGTCCCAATGATGATAAGCAGAAACATATGATCCGTCTGTGTAGCGGTATGCAATTCTTGCTCTTGTTGCCATTGTGCCCTCTTAGCGTAGATTGGAAAAATGCAAGCTTGTCGCTCACTGTCTTAATAGTATAGCAGGCTCAACGCCTCGTGTCAACCTTTTTTTTAATAATGATGACGACTGCCCGCATAGTTGAAGTCGTCCATTAGGTCCTCGTCCTCCTGCTCAAAAAACTCGTTTAGGTGACACATGTCTGCAACATCGTCCTCGCTCATATACTTTACGCAGGCTAGGATTACCTGATACTGATCTAGCAGTCCGTCGCCTACTAGTTCTAATAGTCGGTTAGTGGCTTTTCGTGTATCTGACATTGGATCTCCCGGTTGGAGTTTTGGAAGGAAGAGCTTTTCGCTCACTGTCTTAATAGTATAGCAGGGCGAGGCCCTGCCGTCAACCTTTTTTTTAGCTGACTACCAAAAATTTCTTGCCTCCGATCATTTCGTAGCGACGATTGTTTAGACGAGCTGACTTCATAGTCTCCTCAACAGTCCTGCCCTCTAGTAGGTAGACTTGGCTCGTGCGCAGGTCTGCGTCCAAGTTCCTTGAGCGCTTTTCTGCTTTTGGGCGGAAAGTCATCTGTGCTCTGCTAACGAATGGAATGCTTGACATTGGATCTCCGTAGTTGGAGTTATTGGAAGGACGAGCTAATCGCTCACTGTCTTAATAGTATAGTTGATTGGGGCAAAAAAATCAACAAAAATGATTCCCTGTAGGATCAGTGACTTAGCTGTAAGTCACTGATCTTGTTAAGGATCTTTTATGTCATCAGTCAATCTCCCAATTGATGTCTACGATTTCAGTGTCTTCGATCGCCTCGTGTGTAAACTCATAATCCATTTCATTAAGCACTTCTATGACGCGATCTGGGTTTGAAAGGTCATATCCGTCCTTTAACGTGATCCTTACGATTGCTTCTACTTCCATTTTATACCATTAGAGAGATGAGTTTTGAACTGTCTGTACAACCAATGATGTTGCGGTTCTTGCGGCGGATTGAATGTCTGCCTCTTGTTGAGGGAATAAATCTCACGTTTGGAGCGTGACCTACGGTGCGCTCAAAGGCACGACAGAAGATCGCATAGTCCATGTCCTCTTCTAAGTAGAAGTATTCCGCGTCCCAAAAGCTGAATGTTGACAGGTCTGCAGCGGAAAGACCTACACGGGCGAGATCAGCCTGCGGAACTGCTAGCCAACCGTGACTGGGATCTGAGCAGAATGAGTAAACTGTATTGGATAGTTCTGGCATTGGATCTCCTAGTTGGAGTTTTGGAAGGAAGAGCCGTTCGCTCACTGTATTAATAGTATAGCTGACTCCCTTTCGGAAGTCAACCATTTTTTTTATTTTTTTAGAGGACGTAGTTGATCAACTCAGTTGGACGGAACAGATGTGTCTCCTCTTCAGGAGTGCCTAGCACATGGGCTGAGATGACAGGAACATTGTTAGGATCACGCCATACCGCACGGAGTCCTACATAGGTCTCGTGTATGGTACTCCAGGCTGTCCGGTATAGTGTGAGCTTGTCACAGAAGTCTCGGTCTGTGTAGTATGGATGGGCTGAGCGGGTGAAACTGTTCATGGAGTCTCCTAGTGTGGAGTTTGCAATTGGAGCTGTTCGCTCACTGTCTTAATAGTATAGTGGATCGAACTGGGAAAGTCAACAAAAAAGATCCCTTGTGATCACAGTGACTTAGCACTAACCCGCTGATATTGTTAGGTAAATCGCCCCTCGGTGGATGCTGTTCGTCGTCTCCTCAAACCGAGTGTTTTAGGTCTTGCAGTTGTCGTTCAAGTCTCCTCAGTCCCGCAAATCCTAAACCGGGAACGTCCCAATCTCGTATCTTTTGTTCTACGATCTTAATCCGTGCGATCTGAGCATTCCGTTCTAGCTCTCTTGTCTGCCTATTCAGTATCTCGTTCTTAATAGTATCCATTCTGTCTCCTCGTTATTATTAATATGAGGGAGCGTCTATATTGCGAATCTTTAAATGCAAGTATCCCTCTCCGTTATGAGCAGTCCCATAAACTTTGATTTTAGGATCTGCACTTGTGAGCGCCTTGCGTATACTGTCTATATCTGCAAGAGAAAATGGCATAAAATGATTCGTACGATATGTCATAGTACGATAGCCATTTAAGCGTCCCTGATATGAGCGATCTAAGTCTGTATATGAACGATACATACGACTTACACGATCTTCTCCGAGCACTAATTTTACGATCGTTCTTGCTGCACGAGGCTCTAACATAATACTGTCTCATTTGTGTTAGTAAAATTGCAAGCTCTACGCTCACTGTTCATATAGTATACTAGCATGGGATGAGAATTGCAACGGAAATGATACAGGATGATATCAGTGACTTAGCTCTATCTCACTGTTATCACAAGAGATCTTTTTTTCGAGATCTCTCTGACCACCCCAGGGGTGGGTCGGATTTGGAAAACATAATATTTAGTTTCAATCTGATGATACATTTCGATACGATGATGCATTCTGATACACTATTTACTAGTAAGTAGAGCAGAACGAGGCGAGATGGTGATGAGAAATTGGAAATATACAAATAATTAAATATACAAATATTACAATATACAAATGTGGAAATATTTAAATATACAAATATGCATATATGCACATATAGTTATATGCAAATTTAGTATATGCTAACCAAAAAAGTTAGTATGGGCTAATTTTGATGCGAATTAAATCTGGTTTTTCTTACGAAAAAAGAAAATTGTAACGGAATGTAAAAAAATGGTAGAAGACGGTGGCGACAGGCATAGTTCAAATACTCTGCCTCTATTCTATCTCACATCTATCTCACAGTTCTAACTCCGCCCCTATAATTCTATCTCACAGTTCTAACTCTGTGTTATTATATATCACAGTTCTTATTCTATATAACAGTTCTCATAGCGAACGACTCTGTTCGGACTGTGCCGTTCTGCATCGTTCGGCATAGAGTGTTTATCCTAGCGTAGGGACTTCAATAACGATTCCCTGTCGTTTTAAATCCTCTAACATCTTATCACAGTAGTAGTCACACATACTGAAACTGATCACTACTACGAATGCTGCGAGTAATACTCCTGCTATGAATCCGTAAGCGTATGTATAGGTTTCTCTATTCATCTTCATTTCCTTTATTAGTAAACCTAACTGTAGTGAGTATGAGATCGATAACTGTCCCTTTCGGTATTCAGTTGGTCACGCACCCGTTCTGCTGCAGCAAGTTCTGCTCCTTACCGTATTTAGTCCGTAACAGCGGGGCCTTTATCAGTGTGTGCAGTGTAACTGGGTTGAGTCTGCCAGCAGCAGCGGGGCCTTAGCCCGTGCTAGACTCAGTGTCTAGTCACAAGCAGCGGGGCCTATTCTTTATCAGGTTGTATAAAACTTACTTGTATATTAAAAGGGAGGTTATCAATGTTGAGTACATCCGTTTGGGCAGTTTCTATCTGTGGTGCGACCACTTCGAAATCAATCCCGAAACGATGTGCGGTTGTGAATACAATATCCATAACAGACTGTGAGTTCTTCTGATCAATCTGTAGGTTTGCACTCATAAGAGCCAGCTCAAGAACAGTTTGTAACAGTTTCTGTGTGTCCTCATCTAATTCATAATAAGGCAATTCTTCTTTCATATCAGCTCCTTTTAAAATATTTATTTCAATCATGCTTGTGACTCTGACCAACTGATCTTTCCTGTAACTGAGAAAGGCGAAGTGATTGATATCCCTGCTGTATCCTGCGGTTGTACAGCCAGTGTTAGTAGATCTGGTCCACTTGGGAACACACCATCTCCACCTAGGATTGAATTACCCATTTCTAACAGATCACCTATCGCAAACGCGATGCTGCCTGCTGATGTTTTGGTACTGTATATAGTAGTCCCTCCTAACAGTGTGTCGCCTAGTCTGTGTTTGATTATCTGGCTGAGGCTTGGTGTTTGGGCGTTAGTGTAGTTCAGTTTGATAGGTATTGAGTTCTGGATGAGGAAGATCTCAATGTCTCTGTTAGAAGTTACCGATGCCTGCTGTAGTGCCAACTGCATGCGATTGATTATTTCACGCTCGCCCAACAATCCTGTTAGACCTGAATCCACACTAGGTGCTAGCCTTACTGAAATGAGTGGTAAGAACTGGGTTAAGTCAACCGCAGCCGAGTCTCCCCATACGAAAGTGTTATCTGCTGTCACAATCGTGGGATATGCACTACTACCAGTTGGATCGTTTGTGGTCGCTGGATATGAAAGACTGATCCTATTGTTGGTTATGTCTACCTGTGTGATAAAGGTACCTGCAGGCAGGGTAATTTCTGTAGTAGCAGTGTTGGTAGCAGTAACTTCCAGTCCTGTTTGCAGATTGGCGATATCAGTTGAGTTTATGGGGAAATTATAGACATATACACGCTTGCCGTCGATAGTGACCTGTGTGAAGGTTGAGTTACCTGTAGGATTAAACGTGAACTGTCCTCCTGCAGTGTATGCAAATTGGTTACTCTGTGCTGTGAACTGGTACGCTTTATCATCATCAAAAGTTCCATCCATGATCACGGATGTACCAAAGTGGAACAGTGTTGGGGCTGTGGTAGGTGAACTACCATTGCTGATTTCATAACGAGCAGGTAGGTTACCTGAACGGAAGTAGGATTCAGTAAGCCTGTTGTTGTGTACATACTCGTGGAAGTATCTAATATGACCGTGTTGATCTTTAAATCCGTAGCGTATTTTACCAGCACCATACCATGAATAATCCATGTAGGCCATCTGTAGTTTCTTGGTGTCTAGAATGAAGCCAGTGAACCCGTTACCGTCTGCTCGGTCTAAGTTCCATTCGCTCTGTGGGGTTTTAACGTCAACTGTCTTGGTTATCTTAACAAAAGTGGCTGATGCTCCCTTGTACGCAGGCTGTATGATGGCTTGGTTATCTGCAGGCACAGTGTTTATGAGATAACTCTGTCCACGGATTACCACTGTATCACCTGTTTGTAATTGTGTGCTGAAGCTGGTGTTGATACCTTGTATCACTGATGAGTTCTTAGTGCAGTTTATACTGCCTGCTAACTGGAGGGTACTACTCCTACGCACCATGTTTAAGGTCTGACCATCGAATTCCATAAAAAATCCGTTTTGATCGTCAAACATACCTGCTCTCACATAACTATCACTCCAACTATCTCTCACATAGGTTGGGAAACCACCTGCTTTAGGATCAGCTGGTACTTCCCCAAGTTCGTACGTGAATGAAAACAGATCTGGAACTGTGTCTACATCAAATGTGCCGTTATAGGGATTACTACCAAAACTCACAGTTGCGCCTTCTATTATTACCCTGTCTCCTACCTTTAGATTATGCTGTTCTTGGCTGTATATAGTTGCTGTGGTTCCAGCTGCCTGTATTAATTGTCTAGCAAGCTTGGGCGGATTAAAGTTGACGGCGAAACTGGTTTGTATTCCTTTACCAGATTGGTATCTAAAATATTTCCTTGTTTGGCGGATTATCTTACTATATGGACTGGTTCCTGCTGTGATATCAACACCACCATCAAAGGGCAGGTGTAGACTATAACCATCCGGTCTAGGATTTAGCTCTGTAACGTAGTAGTAATCAACACCTGTCATATCAATATCACTATCGCTGATTGTCATATCACTCTGGCTAGTAATATCTCCTACTGTATAGGCTTTGACATAACCTGCTGGGCTGTCAAAATAGATCAGATCAAAACGTTTGAACTGGCTAAGGAATCTAGTCCCACTGCCACTCACAACTCCTGTGCTACCATTGACTGTAACAGAACCTGCACCTTTTATTGCCCGTTCAATATTTTGAGTTCTAAATACATGGTTTGCTGGTATGCCGTCGTATGTCAATGCAATATCTTGATTGTTAATAGCACTCAGGCTGCTCGTAGATAACTTTATTGAGTTTACTCCAGTGGATATTACATAAACCCTAGCATATCCATTAGGCTCTTGATAGGCGGTCCAATCAAATAGCTGTGTTGCTCCTGAAAAAGAATAATCAATTGAAGATCCTGTGATCAACCTATGTGGTGCGGTAAAGGTTATTTCATCATTTGCTACACTTGAAATTATATACGATACTGCAGGTATTGTAAAAGTGCTTTCAATATTAAATTCTAAGCTGCTGGGCACTTCGGTAATTGTATAGATTCCATCATAAGCACCATCTATATTTTCAATAAGAAATTGATGACCATTGGTTCCTGCAGATGTCAACGCTAGGCTACTGGAACTAGCAGTAATAGTAAATCTTAATTGCCACCAAAATCCGATTCCTGCTGCATCGCTATCTACGCCATCACTTGCATCAAATTCAACATTAAATCCAATTTTACCGCCAACATTCGTCAAATTTGGAGTTATATCCTTGGCAGAAAATGTTGTACTCACAACATATGTTGAGCTGTCACCTTGATCATCAAATTGTCCTATTCTATAGTTATCACCGTCATCAAATGTAATGTCAACATATTCGTTTCGACGCCTAAAATTTCCTCTAAATTCAATAGAATCAACAGTTGCAGTGTTTGCAGCAGCACCTAGTGGTGTTTCTACATCAATAAAAACTGTGGTTGCAGTGTTGATACTTGCACCATATTCGATGGTAAGTACGCTGGTAACACCGCCTCCTACATCAGAAATAGATAATCTATTATCGTTTGCCCTAGTTAAAAGATATTCTGTTCCACTAACTAAAGGTGCAATTGCAGTTCCACCTAAACTTGTATAGGTAGCTGCTTGGCTAGCTGTAATTTTATGATTCTCTACATAGATCGTATTATATGCAAGATTTGCATACTGATAGTTCATAGAAAATTGGCTAGCAAATTTTGTAATATCATCAGTACTAGGTGCGTCAATAAGTTGCATTCGTAGTGTAGATGGGCTTACATAGAGTAAGTTCGCCTGGAAGACCTGGTCAGCTACAGTAGTTTCAAAACCTGTGCTGTTAGCAAAACCAAACCTGTCTCCGGCAGCATAACGTGCTGAATCAATTGTCACAGTTGCAAGTGAAGGGGTGCCTTGATTAACACCATGATTAGGTACATATAATAAATTTTTATTAAAACCTAAATCATTACAGAAAATATAAAAAATTTCACTATTTTGAGTACTATCAAACCAATTTGCGTTGCTCAAATCTGTTGCAAATTGACCAGTTAGGAAATCTGCCTGGGTTGCACGATTTGTGTTTAGAATTTTAGTCGTTGAATATCTTTGATTGTCAATACCATTTGAAGCGGTTCCGTAACTAAAACTATCTGTGGTAAAGTTATAGCTTGATGAACTTGAAACACCTTGGAATGCTATTAAACGTGAAGGAGCAGTTCCTCCTAGTCCCCATTCTTGTAATGCTAAATCCCACCCACTTGTATTCTTTTCAGCTTCTGATAATTGGCTAACACCAGTGTAAGCAACTAAAGTCATTCTAAACTGGTAATAGTACCCATAAAAATTTTGGTTCTCTCGACCAGTAGCTGTGCGGAGACGCATATAAATTCGTCCATTCGATTCATAACAAGCTCCTGCAAGATTTACAGCACTATTCCTAAAATCTGTACCAACACGTAAAGTTAATGACGATGTATAACCGTTTGCTTGCACACCATTGTAGGCTGTCCAACCCCCTGCTGTTGGCAAAATCTGTTGACCTGTATCGTTAGTAAAGTAATACGCAGTAGCTTCAGACTGAGATAGGTTTCCATTCCACCAATCATCATCACCACCTTGTTGAAGACTAGTTACATATAACTCTGCAGGTACTGCAGTCAAGCCATGTGTCGTAGTAAGATCAAAAATATCTTCTCTATAACTTGGGTAATCAATTCCACTGTTATCCCTTAACGATATCTGGGCAGAGACATCAGTAATATATCTTGAAGCAATAGCAGTATTCCAAATATTGTTATAAACTTTTTCTACCTTATAGGCTAAAGTTAATTTAGGGTAACCATGTAACAGATCCATTGTGCTAAGTGTGATTGCAGTACCATTTTCTGTAAGTGATAATCTAATTGTATCAGCATCTACAGTTATAACATAATAAATCCTACCGTCTTCTAAGTTAGCATTTGTGCGCCCTCTTAATGGATCTGAAAATAAAACAGTGTAATTATCGCGGAAATTATGGTTTACCCAAGTAATATCTGTATTGCTTGGAAAAGTAGTTGTCGTAAAATAATTTTCATAAGTTCCATTCCAGTCATAAGAGGTTACAGGAAAATTTAAAAAACTACCCCTTCCGGTAGAAATCTGTGTATCAATTGAATCAGTCTGACTAAATTGAGACACTGTATCTACATATGGTCTATTATCAGGTGCTGTAGCTGCACTATCTGCAATAGTTAATAATTTAGGACCTGCAGTATTACGGAGATACACTTTAGTGCCAACAGTATAATTATGATCAGATGCTGTATTAACTGTCAATTGACTAGGAGAGGCTTCATCGGTAGTAATTCCATTTTCAATTTCAACTGGTATACCTGATCCTTCAAAAAATTTGCTTGGCACTATGCTTGTGTAATTACCACTAATAACCCCTGTCACTGTGGCAGGAACATCTAATTCAAAAAAGAATGTTAAATTATCTGGAACTGACGTTACAATAAATGCGCCCTCTGCCTGATATAACGATAAACCTAATACAGTTATCGGATCACCTACTTCTAAACCATGAGCAATGGTTACTTCTACTTTGATTGCTAGGCTACCTGTAACAGCAGTGACCTGTGAAATACCACTTACTCCTGTATCTCCACTAGTGCTATAAATTGTTGGAACGTTATTCACAGTTTGTAATGTTTCCCATTTAGTAGATTGTAAACCATACTCAAAATCAGTATCTATCAAGTTTTGGGGCTGTGATATTCTAATTTTACCTACTGGATCAATTATATCTTCTGCTGGTGTAAATTCTGTAGATTGATCATCAATAAAAACCTGTAAGAAATCATCGCTATTCATAGCTGAAACATCTTTTACCAAGGTAAAAATTGTAGATTCGGTAGTTGAGTCAAATTGAGCAGTAATTAAGCCTAATAGGGGATCAGCAAAATTATAAATTATAGTGTTATTTGAAATATTTGTGATTAGTAATAATCGTTGAGGTAGTATATTACCTTTAATTACTACTTGATTTGCTAAAGGTTCAAAGGTTGTTTGCCCAATGTAAAGTTTTTTTGCCATAAGTTTGTATCCTCGATTTAACGATATTTATCAGATAAATGCAAGGAATAAACTAAGCTCTTTTATAAGCAGCATCGTCTAGATAGTTGAGTTCTTGTTGTAGCTGTTGTTCTGTAGCAAGATCTCCACGTTCTCTAGCTTCTTGTATTCGCTTTAGGTATTCGTCATGCTGACGTTGGTATTGTTGTTCCTGTTCTTGGTCTGTCATTACGCCCTCCTATGGTTACGTTTTACCATTTCTGCTTCAAGCCTGTCTCGAAGATCACGTTCGTCTGTAAATTCTACTGGAAAATCTAGTGCGATGCATTGCCGGCGTGGTTGGCTGCAGAATACACCCTCTTCAGGAAAGTAATCATGCGGCCATCCTGGTTTTTCGCCTTCATCTGCATCAATATGTTCTGATATAACGTAGAGTTTTTCGATCCTAAAGTTGCCCATTACCAGTTCATCATAGTCCTCTATGAGATCTTCCCATGCAGTGCTTTGACGCTCTACATGCTGGAAGAACATCTCTTGGAATACCTGCTTGTGTTTTTCAATAACTCGTTCAACACCGTCGATATACTGCTTAATTGCCTGGGCTTTTTGCTCGCCGGTGAAACTATCACTGTCTACCAGCATGCGGCTGCCTAGTGTATTACGCCTTATGTCTGGAGGTACGGGGGGTTCTACACCTGTTGATTTAAGTTCTGCTAGGATAGGAGTACGCATGTCTACCAGTGCATTCCATAAGAGATTGTAGGGCCTTTCGTCATAGATATCGTATGGAAATTCACCTTGGAAATCTGGCTCTGGACCTAAATCAATTAGTCTACGGCCTCCCTTATCAACTACACTCATTATGTCTGCTGCAGCACCTACAGAAACATCGCCTGTTAAGATAGCTACTAAGCCACCTCCTCCCCATATACCCGAAGCAGATATAAATCCTTCAACATCTGAAGTAAATACTGATATCTGCTTTTGCCGGCGGCCTTGGATTGCGATCAACTGCTTGAGCTTGTCTACGCCTAGCACATGACAACCTGCCATACGCCGAGTCATTTCAAGTCGTTCCATCATAGCCGGAACAACAGGTGTCCAGAATTTTTTATGATTTGGTTGGATCAGATAGGGGTATCGTTTTTCTTCGTTATATCCTGAGTCAGGATTGAAGTCGTATATTTTGATATCATCTACGAAGAGATGATCGAAGAGGCTTTTTTGCCAGCGCACCTCTTCGTTCAGTTGGTCTATGACATTGATGTAATGTCTAATGTCCTGCATATTCTAAATCCTCGTTTAGAATATTTATGCAGCAGATGCCTTCAATAGGCGATTTGTATTATCCAGCGTGGTCTTGCACTTAGCTAACTTGTCTTCTGCGATCCTTAATAGATCTTCCTGCAGTTGTTCTTCCTGCTTGTCCTTGTGATTGCGAGCAGTCTTAAGTGCTTCTTTAATCTCTCTAACTTTATCTGTGTAATGTGTGTGTTGATACTCCAGTCTTTCAATTGCTGCCTTACGTCGGATGCGTTGTGCTGTTCTACCTTTCATTCTTCTCCTTTAATTGTATAGTGTTTGTGTTCTTCAACTGTATAACCAACTGTGTCGCCACGGAATATCATTATCTTGTCCGCATCTACGCCTTCCAGTAATAGAGTTTCAAGGAAAGCAAATGCTTGCTGTGCCGTGTCATACTGGAGATATTCTAAACCAAAGTCCTGTGCCCAAACTACAAAATATTTCATATACCCACCTGGTCAAGTAGTGCTAACACGACGATAGCGACAATGAACCAATTTAAATACTGTGTCATATTATTCCCTGTATTCTACTGTCGGTTAAAATTTATGCTGCAGGACAGACCTGTAATATCCGTAAACAAGGTTAATGGAATACTAAAGTAATATCCAGATTCGTAAGCACTTCTAAATTTTTCATTAAACCCTTTATAGACTTGCCCTACGTGAATTCCAATTGTGAGTTTTTCTAATTCTAGCAAATACTCATTACCTAAATCTTGATCCATGTACCATAAGACACCTACTTCGACATCAGGATCAGACGCTACATAATGGCAATATTTTTGGTAATGCTCTAAATTCAAATAAAAAGCAGGGGGATATTTTTTTGACTTGCTAATTTTTTTAAATTTAAAGTCAGCAGCCATCTTTTGATCAGGCCAATACCAATCCATTGCATAAGGTTTGTTAGGGTCTTTGGCCCATGCGCTCCTATCTTCAATGTCGTATTGCTTCCTCAGCGCAGCTATTGCAACTTTTTCCTGGGATGATCCTAGTTGCATTTGTTGGGATTTTTGGGTTATCATTCTCTGTAATCTACAATATATCGATTCATTTCGTCTTCAAGTTGGTCTAATCTTGTTAGGATTTCATCAATCTGTTCTTGTATACTTGTTTTTGATTGTTCAGTCTGGTCAAAAATCATCATGTCATGTTCAACTACAAACTTGACATCTAATGTACCAGCACGTTCTTCGTCTAAATGGTCTGGGTGATAAATGGTGATTTCAAAACCACCTGTGCTTAGGAATGCTTCTCCTGTAGGCGAATCTAATACACGTTCAATTGTTTCGTGTAGTAGTCTGCGGCAAAAAATACGGATATCACCCTCAGACTGCCGTTCTCCTTGATACCGCCAGTCTAGCACCTGCATGGTATGATGGATGCGAGTGAAATCCATATTCTGCATAATTTCACTCGCCATCCGATGGAATCGATCTTTCGTTTCTGTTCTAGTCATGCTCCTCTATAGCATAAGTGATAGTGTCAATGTAAGACCTCCTACACCAATTGCAATAACCAAAATTGCAGCCACTATCAGTTTAATTTTATCCTTCTGTTCCTCAGCATTAGGATCTATCTTTAATAGATCATTAAACATGTACATCATGGTCAACCCTCCTTTGTCCATAAAATTTACCACCATAAGCTTTGATAATATTTACCAAACAAACGCAGAGCGTTATTGATCCTCTCAGCTTCCAACTTAGAATGGATATTCACATCATGCTTTATCAAGTCAAATGCCCAGATCATTTCATCTAGGATGTAGTCAAAACGGTCGAACCACAGTTCATCAGTACGTGCATCCTCCTCGTAGTTTGCCAGCTCTTCGGGTGTGGGTCTCAGCTCCTCTGGTACATCCATAGGGTCAACCCAAGGAGCCCCATTCTTCTTTTGCTTCAACATGATGAGGCCAGGGTGTATTATCTGGGCCAGAGTCCAGTCTAAGCTCCATACATCATGGGGTTCTACTAATACATCTACACGTTGATTGCGTTCTGGATTTTTAGGCGGTCGCCTGATGTTCACTCGCATACTTTACCTCGTCTAATAGATCAGTAACTTCTCTAAGTTGCCTACTTACCTGTGCGAGATTAGTAGCAAACTCGTTGAGCATACTCTGCTGTTCACGTAGGATATATTCAAGTTCTTGGATTGTTTCTTCAGTCATTAAAAATCTCGTTTAAAAGGTTATCTCTACAAAAAGAATAGTCAATCTCGGCATACTGCTGTATATATTTGCCATCAGCAGCATCTATGCCTTCTGCTTCATAGGTAAACGTATGATTACGTTTAAGGTAATCTACCCTAACTCCTTTGATCATGTCAAGCATGTCTAACTTACTGTAATGCTTTTCGATTAGAGGCCAATCCTGCAGCCAGATAGTAAATGTCCAACTGTATAGGCTAGGTTCAGGGTAGTCCAACTTTACCCGAGTGCGCCAACGTCTATGCTGCTTATGCCACATTTCGTATATTTGATCCCAAGGGCCTTCATATGACCCGCCTCCACCTGATCCTAAGTGACAACAAGTACCCTCAAAGTAATCAGTTACAGACCATCCAGGAGGCTTGGCTAGTCTCAGCCATACCTTACCATAAAACGCAGGAAACCTCTCAGGGTCACTAAAACTACTTGGGATACCAACAGGTGCGTTGTGGCTGTTGCACTGCTCGCCTGAGCTAATATTCCAAACTAAGCCCAGCACCCGCTGACCCTTATCACGGCCCTTTGAGCTTTCACCAAGGTTGTTGATATGGGCGACAAGGGCTCGTCCTAATTCATCTAGGTTAGCCGGTTCCCCGTGCTGTGCTACAAAACGATCTCGCACACGTTTAGATATCATAAGTAAAGTGGTTAGGGTTAAGTGGTACGGGGCGGAGGAGTTGAACCTCTATAGCACCGCCTCCCTGTTTGGCTGACTGCTTATAAGACAGCTGGAAGGAACGCCCCGCATTTTCAATATAACTTTATTATAGCATGTAACTAAGGTATGTCAAGTTCTTCTTTGCATTCGTCTATCCAACCAAATTTACCATCTAATGGACAGTGGATTGCAAAGCCTCGTTCGATTGCTTGCCGTTCTCGTTCTTGCTCACCTAGGACATATCCAAAGATACCGAAAGCAAATGCAGTAGCTAACATTAATACAAAGTGATTAAAATCCATTTAATTCTCCTGGGGTGTAGGTTGTTGGTGGACCCCCTCGGACTTGAACCGAGAACCTAACGATTATGAGTCGTGTGCTCTAACCTATTGAGCTAGAGGTCCAGTAGAATATTTAGTTTAGGTACCCAAACACCGAAACTGGTGCTGAGTCTGTAAGGAATTGCATTTTAAGGATGATACAGTTAACCTCTTCGGGTGTAAGGAATCCTTTAACAGTATCCCCTTCTGCTGTGATACCTGGCAGTTCAACCATGCTATCACAGTCACCGAACACACCGATTTCAAATAACCCTTCACGGTATCCCATACTACCACGATGACGGATGATGCTGAGTTGGTAGTCATTTCCCAACTGTACTAGCCATTGTTTCCCGTCATCATCATAGTAGGATTTAGATGCATACGCCTTTTGAAAATCTATTCGCATAATCAATCCTTAGGCAATCTAGGTTAATTGGAGCTTTATAGCCGCGGTCTAGCAATACCTGTGCAGCCTTGCGTAATTTTGCGGCTTGACGTTGAGCTTCTTTAGGCGAGCGTTCACCGTCTTGATACAAGTGTTCTGGACTAAGTTCTCGATCAATATAGCGAAAAAGATCAATAGAATCTTTAATGCTTACATGTCTAGGATCGATAGGCATTTGTCTGCAAAATTTACGATAAATGTTTGCTTCTTTAATCACAGTTGACAGGGACATAGTACCTCCTCAAAGATGTAAACTTCTAGTAGTAAAGCAATTAGTATAATGGCTATTACTATAAAAGTCAAGGAAAAACTTAGGTAAAATAAGCCTCGCAGGAAATTAAGCATATCTCTCTTTATGCTTTTGTTTGCGGGTGTATTTTGAACGGTCTCGTTCTACAGTAGGACGGAACGGACCATTTAAATCTCTACACTGTTGAGCTGCCCAATTACGTGGTGTGATTCGCATGATGTCTCCGTTTAGAATGTGGTGCGACTGGCCGGAATCGAACCGGCAAAGCATCACTGCCGCTGGATTTTAAGTCCAGTGTGTTTACCTGTTTCACCACAGTCGCTTAATGTTCTAAAAGTATAACATAGCTGTTTATTATGTCAACTATTTTTTTTATGGTGTCCCGACCAGGAATTGAACCTAGAATAGAAGATTAGAAGTCTACTGTTATATCCATTTAACTACCGGGACAGAAGATTAGTTGTAGAAACGCAGACTAGCAAATGCTATCAAGGCTGCAAACCAAGCAAAGATTAAATAGGTATAAAACACCCTTTCAAAGGTAATACCCTTCCTAATTGTTTTCCACATAATGCCTCTTTGTTAGTGTTAAGTTTTAATTATATATAGAATAATAAAAAAGTCAACTTAAAAGTTGGAGAGGCCCCCCAGTTTCCCAGGGGGTGGGGTAATGGCTATCGGCGGCCGTAGAACAATAAGCCTTTAACCGGAAGGAATGATGGACCGATCGCCGGGGTCGTTAAGATTAATCTGAAATCCACTCAACTTCGTCAATATCCCAAATATTGTCATAGGGAATAATAAATTCTCTTTTGGTTATTTTATCAACTAATTTTACTAGTTGCTTTTCATTATCTCTTAATTGAATTATCCCAATCGATTCATAGATACCTGGTCCTTTAAGAGGAGTCTCTGGGTTGGTAATTGGTTTATTATTTTCATCTAGCATAGTTTCGCATTTAAATTTACATGCATAACTTTTGCCGGTTTGAATTTCATTAATTTTGAACATTTTTATCTAATTCTTGGGTTGCTTGATGGATAAGGGTAAGCAACGATTGATTAATATTATCTAAAGTTTGTTTATAGTTTGGATTCGGAATAATAAAGTTGTAAAGTAGAAAAGAACCTACAAAGGCACCAAATAAAAATTTAAACATTTTGATTATTTATAAAAAAATTAGGATTATGATACATTATCGTGATATTTAAGGATAATGATTCTACCATCTTTATCAGTCTTATGCCGTAAAAATCCTTCTTCGATGAGCACATCTAATAATTCATTCTGGGTAGCTACATGAGGTTTGTATGCTAAAAAATATCCAATTGCACTACCTACAATATAACTTATTAAAACTACTTGCCATATTTCCATTATTCTTCCATTGTTTGTCTTTGAGGTAACAACACTCTAGAATCATTGATTGTGCCTACTTGGCTGGGCGGGTAAAACTCCCAATTTTCTCCACATCGAAAACAAGGATCGGAAGCTGTATATCCTTCTGGAGCAGGGTTAGGATCCAGCTGATAAAAAACAAATGTCACGAGTAAGTAAGCAGCGAAAGCCTCAATCATAAGTCTCCTTGTATTATTAGTATTATTTAATAGTAACAAAAAAAAAGTCTTGTGTCAAGTTTATAATAAATAAGTAAAAAGGATGAAGCTGTGTTATTAGTAGAAATTGATGATGTTTTGGCTACAGAGTGGAAGGCGACAAGAAAACTTTGCCTAAGTCCTAAGAAAAATATTGGCGCTAGCGCAGAAGCAAGCTGTAAAAGTCAAGGGTTGCGGTCTAGAGAAGGAAATAAATCTCACCTGATAGGTAAGGCAAGGGTTAAGATGGACGGTAAAAGGATTAAAGGAAAAAAATATGGAGGATCAATTCCAGATTATGGGTCAGGAACAACAAAATGAATTTATACGAAATTAATTTAGACAAAGATACTACAACGTTTATGTATCTCGATCCTAAGATGAAGGGCGGACTGGCACGAAGAGGAAAGATAGAACAGGTCAAAGAACTGCAAGAATGGTTAAATGATAACAATTATGATGCAGGCCCTGTAGATGGGATTTACGGTTCTAAGACGGCAATGGCTGTTAAAAAATTCCAAAAAGACGCAGGGTTAAAACCAGACGGCGATGCAGGCAGGAAAACAATTCTTGCTATGATGGGCTGGAATGGTAAGAAGAGTGTGCAACCTAATAAGCTATCTGCAATGGTAGCATCTCCAAAACTTGATCCAGAAACAATTGAAAAACCCCTTGCTACATCATTCAACAAGGAAAAAGAGATTTTAGATATTATTGCCAAACCTGAATCTTCTGGCCATTACGATGCCGTTTATCCTAACAAGAGACGTCCACAAATCATCACAATGACACTAGCAGAACTTTTCCAAGACATGCGGAAAAGGATAAGATCACATGGTGGCTCTGCTTCCGGTAGGTATCAATACTTACACAAAACACTGCGAAGCCTTGTAAGTCAGATGGGTCTTGATCCTAAAACGACTGTATTTGATGCAGCTACACAGGATAAGATTGCATTATTCCATCTTAAAAAAGAGCATAATTTAGATAAATTTTTAGATGGACAAATAACTAGTGCAAAATTTTTAAAACGATTATCTAAAACATGGGCAGGTTTACCAGATCCATCTACTGGTAAATCTTTTCATTTAGGACTTGGCAATAATAAAGCTAATGTCGATCTTGAAGATACAATAGCTCAATTAGATCAACTTCAAATTGTATAATATGTCATTAGAAGGTAAACTTTTAATTTCACACCCAAATTGCCCTAAAGATTCTTTTTTTTATCGAAGTGTTGTCTACCTATATCAAGATGATATGACAAAAGGTTCAATTGGTGTTATTTTAAATAAACCTAGCAAATATTCAATAGCAGATATCTGCAATGATAATCAAATAGTATATGCTGGATCATATCAACCTATCTATCACGGTGGACCTGTCAACACAAATGCACTCGTATTATTGCATACCATAGAATGGATAAGTTCAAATTCTGCTTATGTAAGCAATAATCTTCGCATATCAAGTGATAACGATATGCTGAAAAAAATAGCAATTGGAGATACACCAAGAAAATATAGATTATTTGGTGGACTGTCTGGATGGGCACCAGGACAACTGCTAGCTGAACTAGGAGGTAGATACCCTTATAAGCCAGAAAATAGCTGGTTGTTGGCTGATCCTACTGAAGAACTCCTATTTGATCAATCACATGAAAAACAATGGCACACAGCTTTCAAACTAAGTTGCTCACAGATGTTTAATCAGTACTTTAAGTAAGCTAAATATTAGTTTATAGGAGTATAAAATGAAGCTAACCCTGATATCGCTTTTCAGCGGGTTAGCGATATTGCTCACAACAGTATCCTTACACGCCGAAGAGCCGAGCACACAACAACCACAACGTGTGGTACCACCACAGTTACAATTACATAAGATGCCAATGGCAATGGATTGCGGAACTTTACCAGCTATTATGGCAAAGTTGGCACCTTACCAGGAAATTCCTTTTATCCACAGTAACAAAAGCATTATGCAAGTTCCTATGGATCCAAAAGGTCAATTACCTCCACGAGTTGTAACAGGCGAAACGGCAATGTTTATGAACCCTCAAACAGGATCCTACAGCATTGTTTTTAAATTACCCGACGAGATGTTATCTAATCCTATGGGTATAGCCGCTTGCATTATTGGCAGTGGCACAAATTTAAAACCAGCACAATTTGAGAAACCTATCGAAACATGATATGACCGACGTTCTAGTTTTAAGCACAGACGGACTTCCACTTAACTACCTTCCACTGAGCGCAATACAGTGGAAGGATGCTATAACTTATTTGTTCTTAGATAAATGCACTGTATTAGAATGGTATGATGATTGGGTGGTTAGGAGCCCTAGTTGGGAGACCCGTGTACCTGCTGTGATAATGTTAAAAGAACGACTAAGGACAAAACGCAAACCGAGATTTTCAAAAACCAATATCTGTATAAGAGATTTATACACCTGCCAGTATTGCGAACAAAGACTAGCCCATAGCCAATGTACAATGGATCATGTCATTCCTCTGAGCAAAGGTGGTAGGACTAATTGGGAAAATATTGTTGTAGCGTGTCACTGCTGTAACGAGCGTAAAGGTAACAGGGTAGAGAGACCTAAGCAACTACCGTTTAAGCCTAGCTATTGGGAATTGGTTGCAAAGCGTAAACAATTAGAGTTTGATATAAAACATCCAGTTTGGGAGAAATATCTCTAGCGGATCCACGCTATCTTTTCACCTGCATCTTTCCTGCGTAGCCATTCTGCTTCGCTGCCTGGATATCTCCAGCCCCATATCACTACCAGTGCCATAAAGCCTGCAGTCCAATAGATTGCAGTTAGATTACCAGTTGTAAACCACATTAGGATCAAACTGCTGCACATGGTAATCACCATAAAGTATTTGAACTTGGTAGGGAATATCCTTTTCTCTTGCCAGCCAGTAAGGAATGGCCCAAACAGTTTATGATTATATAACCAGCGATGCATCCTATCGCTGCTCTTACTAAAACAGAATGCTGCAATGACAGCAGGAGTGCTCCACGGCAAGCCCGGTAAGTATACTCCAACAAATGCTACAGCAAGGAAAAACATTCCTGCTGAAAACCAAAGTGCTTTACGAATGTTCATTAAATACCTGTGTTAATGCGGTTACAAGTTCATTTACCATATTATCAGTATGTAAAGGTGTAGGAGTAAACCGCAAACGCTCTGTACCTTCTTCTACTGTGGGGAAATTTATAGGCTGTACATAAATGCTATGATCATTTAAAAGAGAATCGCTTATTGCTTTACATTTCACAGCGTCTCCTACCATTACTGGTACAATATGTGTACTGGCTGCAGGATGTATTTCAAAGCCTAATGCAGATAAATGGTGTTTTAGTTTTTGGGATTGTGCTTGGTGCTTAATCCTTAAATCATTATGATCCATTACATACTTGATACTGGTTAATGCTCCTGCACACATCACAGGACTGTGGCTAGTTGTAAATATGAAACCACTAGCAATAGAGCGCACAGCATCACAAACAATTTCATCACTAGCAATATAACCTCCTTGCATTCCAAATGCTTTTCCTAATGTACCATTTACAATATCAACACGATTTTGTAAACCTAATTCTTCTAACTTACCTCCACCTGTTGTGCCATAGAGTCCGACAGCATGCACTTCATCTATATACGTTATAGCTCCATAGCGGTCGGCGAGGTTGCAAATGTCGTGCATTGGCGAAACATCTCCATCCATGCTATACACGGATTCGAACACGATGCAAGGCGTGCCTTCTGTTTCTTGCAATGCACGTTCTAAATCGCCCATATCATTATGCTGCCAAATCCGTTTGGGAGCCCCACTATGCCGGATCCCTTGTATAAGAGATGCGTGATTCTTGCTATCACTTAGGAATACTAGGTCGGGTATGATTTTGCTTAAGGCGATCAACGTCCATTCATTTGCAACATAGGCGGACGTAAACAATAGCCCCCGGTCCTTCCTATGGAGCATGGCTATTTGTTTTTCTAACGCAACATGATAGTGACTAGTGCCTCCAATGTTACGAGTTCCTCCACTGCCACTGCCTGTTTGATCAAGTGCAGTGTGCATAGCATCTATTACAACTTTGTTCTGCCCCATGCCAAGATAGTCGTTGCTACACCAGTTTACAACTGTTTTAATAGCGTACGGTCCATACCAGATAGCACGGGGGAAGTCTCCTCGTTCTCGTACAATATCGTTAAACACACGATATCTACCCTGTTGTTTTAATGCTTCTATTGTATCATGGAACGGCTTTTTATCTATCATACTGCTATTTACATAAATATGTAAACAAGAAATAATAAAAGGACAAGCTGTGAGATTCAGAGAATTTAAAAGGATTAAGGAAGCTCCTATTAGCGATTTCCAACCAATGGGCGACTGGGATTATGATCATGAAGATGGATGGGGTGATGAGTATCAAGAGCCGTGGAAAGCAGGAGAAAAGAAAAAGATCTTTAATCCGCAATGGAAGCAGAAAGTTTACAAGAGCTGGAGCAAAACTAAGAATGATTATATCCTAATTCCTGTATCAGGGGAAGCTACATATAATCCGGAAATTTTAGAAAGAGGTGTTGTTACAGTAGACGACCTATTCCAAGAGTTTGAAGAAGGCTTTGATCAGTTGGTTGAGATGGGTGTGGTAGATGCTGAAACAATGACAAGGACTCCACAACACAAAGATAAAA